>Ga0222714_10006890_pt1 | contig 10518 bp, 11 predicted proteins | sample C33_3DmetaG_FD_165048 | JGI IMG/M metagenome (GOLD analysis project Ga0222714, IMG submission 165048) | Estuarine water microbial communities from San Francisco Bay, California, United States - C33_3D | ecosystem: Environmental > Aquatic > Marine > Unclassified | place: USA: California... | reverse complement strand
CTTTAAACCCATTGATCCCTATTTCAGTTGTGTTGCCATGCTCATCCTCTAGTTTGTTAGCACCTTTCCATAACACAGCAAATTGATCCTCATCTGAGTTAGGAGTAGATGTAATAATACATTTACCACCTGTTGCCAGTGTTGGGCTAATAGAAGTCCAAAACTCACGACCAATGGTAGGTCTCACAAACGCAAACTCGTCACAGTATAGTAGTGATATACTCATACCTCGTCCAGTGTTTTCAGTTGTTGTAGCACTTACTATACGACTTCCATTGTCAAAGTCTATACTACCTTTGTTATAACTAACAGCACCTGCACGGATAAAATTAGGAGTGTCTTCGTAGGCATAACGAATACGTTGCATGATCTCTTGCGAACCAGTAAATTTGTGTGCGGCAATTAGGATAGTACTATCAGGCACAAACATAGCGTACCATAGCAAGTAACCTGCGGCTGACGTTGACTTGCCCGTCTGCCTAGGCATTAGACTTATACTAAATCTATTATTGTGGTATGTTGATATTAGACGTTTTTGATATTCGTATGGCTGGTACAACATTTTACCTTTAGTAGGATGCTGTATGTAAAAGTAGTTGCTCAGAAAGTACGTTGGACCCGTTATAGGATCAGCACATAGAGCAAACTCTTGTAGTTGTTTTTGTGTAAAAGATTCTTTAGTATGAGGTTTCTTTACTAATACAGAATCTGTACCTTTTGCTGTTCTTGCCATACTACTATTTAACTTACTTTACGTAGGTATAAAAACTTATTTTACCAGGGCTTTTCGCCTGTTAGATATGGTTTTGAAAACCATAGTTTGAACCACTCTGGCGTACCAGGTTGAATATTATTTTTATTCTGATAATCTGTTTTTTCTTGAGCTGTTTTGCTTATATTACTACCTTCAGTTTTAACACTAGAATAACCAGTGTATTCTTGTAGTTTACCCTGATTTAAATTAGTTAAGCCAGCAAGTCTTTGTATGTCTTTTAATTCGTCCATTATGATTTCCTTTTAGGACCTTTATAACTTACAACTGGACTTACGTTGTCAGTATTATCTGGCTCACGGCTTCCGTCAGTAACAACGTTTGTTACATTGGTTCCAATTTTCTTACAGGCTTTTTTAACCATGTCCTGTTCAATTTTTGTAAATGGCATGGCCAAATTACTGCGTCCTACCCAACTTTCAGTATCTAGTTCAGGAACATTGATTCCATCACTACCTGCGGCGGCCATCATAACACGATTGAGATCATAGAATCTATCGTTTGCTGTAGCAAACTTATTAGATCTATTTAATGTAGATTTTTGATCTGCTGGTAGTTTACCTACACGTTTTTCTGTAATGAATTCTATGGCTCTCATTCTTCTTCTATTATCTCTATAACAAGGTCGCCTTGACCTTTAATTAATCTATGATACTGTTCTGCTTTTATAAAATAAGTGTTGCCTTCAATCAGATCTTGTGGAAGTTCATCGTCTAACTGTAGTTGCCAACCTTGACTTTCCTTTACTATGATCTGACGATTGTTAGCATCTCTATGCCACACTAGATCTGTGTTTTCTACTGTGCCTTCAAAACGTCTGTATATAGTGTTGTCTATACGTGTTTCAAAGTAAGGGTTATTACCACCACTGACCACCTTTAACTCCTAGACTTTTGTATCTTGGTGTACGGCAAGCCCAATAGCCTGCTTTGGTTTTATCATTCTTTTGTTTACATTTATGTCTAGCAACAAACGAAGCAACTCTGCCTGGCTTACTTGCTTTAACTGATAAGCCTTTGTCACCCCAAGACACTTTTTTAACTTTGCCTGTTTTAGGGTTCTTTACATAGACATAGAACTTTTTACTACCGCCACGTTTAGGTTTATTGAGTTCTACTTTTTTGCCTTGATATTCTGCTTCACTTAGCTCATCATCAGCAAATGGTTGATCTAACGGAACTTTATATCCATTGGCAAGTTTAACCACTTGGCCAATGTCTGACTCTAATAGTTCCTCGTCTTCCCAGTCTGGTGTATAATTACCTTCTTTAACCTGCTGTCTAGCATAGTTGAACAACTCAAAGTAGTTGTCACTACCTGGACGGAATATGTTTTCTCTAATGGGTATGTTGTTATCTATGTGATACTGAAATGCTTCTTGTACTGTTGCTGGTTTCTTTTTTAATTTAGCGATAGCATCAGTGTGCATCTTATCAACTAATTCTTGTGCGGCGATTTGTGCATCTTCAATGTCATTTTCTTTATCTAATCGTTCAACATTTTTTGCTAGTTCAATAGCAAGTGCGGCCAATGGATCACCTTTGCTCTGACCTCTATTTTTAACCTGTGCTTTCATTATGTCAAGTTTTGTTTTTGGGTCAATTAAGTTTGCTAAAGGATCTTCTTCTTTGTCTTCGTTAATGGGTAATCCACTTAATCTTTTTATTTCGTTAAGATCTTTATCCTCACGCTTTAGAATAGCATGTGTACCTTGTTTAGTTTTTGCTAATGATAGTAAGTCATCTTTGTCTAGTGGGCCAATGCCGTTGACTGCTTCGCGTGTAGGCATACCTAGGTCAACCCATAGTTTAAATTCTTCTTCAGTTGGAGTTGAGTATGGTGACCAGTCCATTGATACTTCCTTGCCATCTTTGGTAGCACTATGGAATATTTTTCTATTGTCTTCGTATTCTTCTACGTCTTTTGTATATGTCCAGCCTTTGTATTCCATTTTTGGCGGTAACATTAGACCTTCTTCTACTGATTCATTTGTGTTTTTATACCACCATTTGATAGCATCGTAATATGCTTTCCAGTTACCACCTTGTGCCATTAGGTCACGACGGCCTAGTTCGCTGGTATGATATAGGTATGCTTCGTCCTCAAATTCTTTTCCATCTGGATCTAAGCCTGGTTTGATTTTACCAGCAATTACTTTTGTTATGTAGTCACGTGTAGCATGTGGTCTATCGTCTTCTTCTAATTCGTCTTTGCGTTTGCCAAAAGTGTCGTGTACTAGTTGGTCTAGTTTAGCATGAAATTCTGTTTCTTTTTCTTTACTAACTTCAGATAAAGAAACACCAACATCAGAGTTGGTGCTTGTTTCTTGTTCTTTTAAATAGTCTTTAAGCGTTTTCATCAGTTTTAACTTCTGCGATCATTGATTGATATTCTGTCCAAAGACTTTCTTCAATTTCTTTTTCTTCTTTAGTTAAAGGATTTGCCGCTTTGTTAGCAGTTTCTGGGTCTTGTAGTTTAGATCTATTTAGATCAGTGCCACTAGGAATAGAAGCATTTAATCCAGCAACTTGTTCTCTAGGAGTATTTAAGTGTTCTATTTCTCTTTCTTCCTCAACTTCTGTTGCTTCTTCAGCACCACCAGCAAGAACAACAATTGGTGGAAGACCTGCTAATTTTCTAGCTAGGTTGATTACATCTTCTTCGCCATTTGCTGAAATGTTTATGTTAATATCTTCATTAACCTGTGTACTTTCATTCATTTTTTCTTCCTCTGATGTGTTGCCAGATACCTTATATGTTTTTCCATCCACTGAGAATGAATCTTTGCCTGCTTTGATAGCATCTAAACGAGCTTTAGTAAATTCGTTTCCTTCTTCTACTTCTTCTTCGTTTAATCCTACAGCAGACATAAATCTTGCTTTGTCAAAACGTGGATTTTGTTTAGCAAATACTTCAGCATGATGATGTGCTAGTTCTTTACGTTTTGCTTCATCTTCAATATTTTTAAGTAGGTCTGCTACCATTTGGAAATCTTTGCGTGATACTGCTTCTTCAATGGCACTTTCGTCCATTGGTACGTCAACATCTCTTGATTCCCACTCATCTTCTACTTCTTCTTGACATGCTTTAAGTGCTTCTTCATGTTCTGATCCACCTATTGCTACCATTTCTGAGCACCATTCGTCTGTTAGTTTGTTGTTACCATCACCATTGCATGTTGCTTTCAATGATGTAGGATCTACTACTGGACGACCATCAACTACGTTAACATGACATTGTACATGTCCATAGCCTTCCTCACCGTCATCACCTGTGAACATGTATTCAATCTCTTTCTCGTATGAGTCTGGATCAAACCCTTCTTTCATATCACAGCCACATGGCTCTTCATTACACTTGTTACAAGTTAACTCGTCAACTAAATCATATACTTTGTTGCCACCTACTTTTTCTGCTAGTCCTGCTAGTCTAGAAATTTCGTTTAACTCATCTTCAATATTAACTGTTTCTTCTGTTTCTTGTTCTTCTAGTTCTTTTTTATAGTGATCCCATGCTTCTTCATTCGTATAAATTGGATGGTTACGAATGTCTGCTTTTGATTCTGTCATCTTTTCTGCATATTGAGGTATTACACCATCTCCACCTGCTTGGTATTCTTCTCTATCTGCTTCAATTTGTTCAACAGCTTTATCTTCTGCTTCTTCCTCAGAGTCAGCATCTACTACTGCTTCGTAATTCGTAAGCTCAGTAGCATGGACAAAATAATCAGCTTCGTTTAAATTATTTTCAGACGTGTTCTCGTCTAGTTCGTCTTTTTCGTCTTCCGGGCCTGCACCATATTTACCGCTTGGTGCTGAGTGTTTGATACCTTTTTCAGTCTTTGTGACTGTACCGCCATCCGCAGTTTTATAAGTATCTCCCGGCTCCGCAAGTTGGTCAAACGTTTTCTTATCAGAAAAATGTCTTTCATCTAACTGCTGATTTTCTTCAGCAACAAAATCTTCATACTTCTTTTCTAGTGATTCGATAGCACTTATGATATCACTTTTTGGTTCAACTGTTTCATAAACTACTGGAGTATCTTCCACTGGGTGTTCTTGTGGAGTTAGGCTATTTAATTTAGAGATTATATCATAGATATTGTTGCTCATTTTAGGGTCCTTATCTTGCCGCTGATTTAACGTCAGGTTTTTTAGTTTCTTTACTACCCACTGGACTTTCTGTTCCTTGTGGGATATCATTTGTAGTTGTTGCGTCTTCAGTATCTTCACCTTCAACTTCAACTTTGGGTGTACTTAATTCTTTTAACAAAGATGTACGTTCAGCATAGGCTTTACTAGCATCTTTTTGTTCTTTGGAAGCCTCTGGTAATTCTTCTTCTAAAACAGATTTACCTTTTTCGTATTCACGTAGTTCGCTAGTACCGTCTTCATTCCATCTCCAAATTTCTTCTGGATGATTTTTTGGAACTACTACAATGTTGCCTTGTGGAATACCAGCACGTTCACTAACAATAGCACGTAACTGTGCATCATTTACAGGATATTTTAATACTGCATCTAATAGATACAATTGACAGTTAGCCATACTTGGAAAGTCAATATCACTTTCTTTAATAGGAAGACGTTTAGGTTTAGTAATGCTGTCTAACCCATAAGAATCTAAAGCCGCTTCTAAAACATCCATTTTTTCATCAGGATCAATGTTAGCGATTTTAATTCTAAACTCGTATGTTTTTTGTATTTCTGTCAGATGTTGTAAAAAATTTTTCATAAATATCACCTTTACTGTTATTTATGCAAAAACTACAGATTATGTCCCTGTATTCTTGCCCAGTATCTGTTTTAATAGTTCATTACGATCAAGAACTACCCCTTGTCCATCTTCAGCATCTACTATCTTATCACCATCTGTTTGTTTCATCTGATGATCTAGTCTTGCTTTTTTAAGTTGTAGATCAACCATTTGTAATTTCTTTTTAAGTTTTGCTTCTTTTGCTGTGATAGCATGTCCTAGCAAGGTTCCTGCTGTTGCTAAGATATGTCCACTGAATCGTGCTTCTACATTCATACCTAGATCAATTAGATCTTGAAACTTTTCTTTAGCAAGATCACTTAGATCATCTAGTTCTTTATCACTAATATCTAAATCATTAACAAATGGTAGTGCGGCATCAATCTTATCAATTGCTTCATCAACCTGCTGTATTACAGCACGATTTTCTTCTATAGATTGTTTTGCCTCTTCTTCGTTAACTTCTTCAGATTCAGGTAAATTAAATAATTCTTCAAGTTTTTTAGTCATGATTAACTATTTACCGCTTGACATTCTTGAAGATATCAAATTCGGTTACAACTCTAAAGCGAATATTATTGGCTTTACACCACGAATCTGCGGCCGCCCATTTAGCCATGTTAATAGCTACACTATATTTGTCTTTAAGAGTTTTAGCAGTTTCCATAGTTACCTGTGTACTAGGCTTAATTTCAATTAATTCTGTGTGTTTCTTTTGATTTTTATCTGAATAGACTATGACAAAGTCAGGAACATATACTGTACTTTTTCCAGTAACTGGATTTCTATAAGGAATTTTAATTGCTTCTGATGCCCATTGTACTATGCTAGGATTATTGTCACAGAATCCACAAAAGGCAAACTCCCAACTAGAACGATACGTAGGACTGTGTTTTCCTATATATTTTTCAGGATTTTTTATCTGATATTTTCCCTGTGCATACTTACTCATAATTACAATAGAATAGTTCTAGTGATATACTTGTTAGTTTGCGGACTATTACTAATTCCTAATAAACTGGTATTTGCTCTGTTTAGGTTAAGAAACATGGTTAAATATGCGTTAAGTTCGTTACCTTCACTAACATATTTTACTTGATAGAAGTTGTAAGATATAGGAGCATCTTCCACTGTAGACACTATCTGTTCTGCTCTGTAGTCAGGTACTGCATCAACTCTGTTTGCATTTAGTCTATAGAATTTATTATCTGTAGAGGCATAAAATAGTTGTCCTGATTCATAGGTTGTTTTATTAGCTTCAACATCATCAATAGTTTCGTGACTGCGTTCAATTAATAAAGGATCAATTGGTGTCTTAACTTCTTTTTTAACGCCTGAACTTAAATTTCTTAATTCTTCAATAAAAGCCATTGGCTCTATACCCTGTTTCAATGAAGTATACAAAACCACAGATGCTAATGTTTTAGCTGTTTCTCTATTACCAGTTACTGATTCAAAAAAACCTAGTATAGCATCATCAACATTTTGTGAGACACGTAATTGATCATTAAAAAAATTATTAAAAAACTTTTGTGTTTGATCAGTAGTAGTTGAAGATGATGGTAAATTTCCAGATGACATTCTAGTTTCCTATTTTTCCAGCATTGGTACTACCAATGGCATTGTTTTGAGCATTCATACCAGTCATTGATACTCCTGAACTAGTTGCTCCTGCACCTGGCTTAGCATTAACAGCTTTTGAAAGAGCATCAGCTACTGCTGATTGGGTTGGAACAAATATAGAACTTTGAGAATTTTGTCCTCGTAAAATATTCATTGCTGTCTGCTGTAACTCAGCACCAGCTATTGTTTTTAAATCAGCATTTTTAAAATTATTAAAAGTTCTTAATGCACCAAGACCAGCACCTAAAAAATTTCCGTTTTGTAAATTAGTCACTGTACTTCCAATTCCTTCTACCAATCCCCCAGGACCTAAAATACTTGTAGTACCGCCACCTAATGATGTTAAAGGACTTGGACTGTTATCATAGTGAATAACATTAAATCCTTGAACAGTGCCACTTGACACTGGACCGTATTCATATTGTACTGCTTCATAGTCAATGGTCATACTGTGTTGTAAAGGTACATATTCACCTTGTAGATGTTCACCGTGTTCAAAAGTTGTAATTATTGGACGAATCAAAATATATGAACTAAACTGTTTTTGATGTAGACTATAAATTCTAATAGAGTTTATATAGTGTACAGATGCTTTAGGGGTGTAGCCCCATTCTTGTGTTTGTCTACGTTGGTATTTATGATCCATATTGTATAGAGGTTCTTGATGGTCGCTATCTCTATAATAGTATGAATAATAGTCATACCAAAAGTTTCTAACAATGTTAGAACTGTCGTCATGAAATGTCATTGACACAGGGTCGTATTTTATTTTTTCTTGTGCTATGTTTTTACGATTGTAGGCATTATAAGTTTTTGTTTGTACTGAAAATTTTGGTAAGTTAACACTCTTTGCTAATAATCCTATTTCAATTTGACTGTTTTGATCTGTAGTGGCCGCAGTTGGGTTTAGGTCTACATAAACATGAAATAGATTTTGAAACTTAGGTCCAAGACGATAAAGCCCATCAACAAAGGTGCGAGCCGCATGTTGATAGTCTTTTACCTGATCACCAGTTCCTAACTGATTAAGAAACTGATTAAAAAATCCACCTAAGAATGCCATATGTTTATTCCGTTATATACAATATTTATCCATAAAAAAAGGCCCTGAATTAATCGGGCCTTTTAATTTGTTAGGCTAGTTTATTAGCCTGTAATTACTGTACCTAATGTTCTTGCCACTGTTGAACCTACTCCAGTTTCTGCAGGAACTTGGATAGCATTGTCATATCTGATAGATAATGTAAGTGTCATTGGATCATCTGAAGTATATTCAGCATTACCATAGTCAACACTTGTTAAGAAGCAACCATACATTTCCCATGTTTCTAAAACAATAGGAGTACTTGCACCATTACCGCCATCTAATACTTCAAAACGTGTGATAAATTTATAGTCAATACCACTAGAAGCACTTGATTGTTCCATAAAGTCAAACTGTTTCTGTAACTGTTCGCCTACACGTTTAGTTACTTCACCACCTGCGTCATCACGCAATTGACATGTAACAACTTCCCACACTGGACGACCAGCATAGTACACACGTGAGTTATAAACAGGAATTTCTACAGGATCAAATGTTAATGTTGGTCTTTTGAAATCCATTACTTGTTTTGTAAGTTCTGTTGCTGGCTGACTAACACCAAAATTTTCAAAGTTCACTCTAAAGCGAAACTTTAATTTTGGCATTAACAAACCTTGTGCTGATGCACTCTGGTTTGTACTCAATGGAACTGTAAACTTACTCAAAGATGATGTTGCCATTTTATTGTCCTTTTAATACTTTCTTTTATATATTTACCTATTTTTGTCTTGCATACTTGGGGAACTATAGTTCCCCATTATATGCGTATATTATCTTTTATAATCCAGCGGCAATAGCGCCTGTGTTTTTCAATCTAACTGGAATATAAATGAACTCAATTGCTTTAACTGGTTCAATTGCGATGTCAACATACAACTCATTTCTATCAATACGATCTGGTGTGTTGTTTGTTTCATCACAAACTACTAAGTAGTCATAGATACCACGTTTAGCAACTACGTCATTTAATACTGCTTCAAACGCTTGTTTTACTTGGTTACGAGTAATTGTATCGTTTGGTTCAAATATAAATGGTCTTGCTACACTGTCAAGCACTGTTCTTAAGTAAACAATTAGTCTTGCCACATTAACTCTATCCATAGCTGAGTCCATTGAAGCACGTGTTTTTTGACCGTATGCTACTAAACCTACACCTGGTAATACTGTTAATGGGTTAACGTCATTTGTATAAAGAACATCACGTAGACCTTCTGTAACACCAATACTACGGAATAAATTGTCATCAGTTGTATCAACATAACCAATTGAAGTAACGTTGTCAATTAAGCCACGACGTACACCAGCTGGTGCAAACCATGGATAACTTACGTTATCACTTCTGATGTATGTTCTTAACATCATATGTGATGCTGGAACAACCACTGATTCACCATCTAAGTTAGTTGCATATCCACTTGGGTAGTAAACAGCAAGATATTCACTTCTTGACACTAGACCATTTAGACCATTGTCAAGTGCAAGATTTTCATTTGCTGACCAAGTTTGGATACTCTGTGAACTAGAGTTAAGATCTAATGGACTATCACCAATGATAAATGCTGTATTTTTGCGATCATTATTTAGAGTAATCATGTTTTGGATTAGCTCTGGATAGCCTGGAGCAACTATTAAGTTAAACTGAACTTGTTCTTCACGTAGAGCTGTTGAACTTTCAATAGCAGATTTCATTGCTTCAACAACAACGTTACGTTGTGCTTTATGGCCCATGTATGGTACGCCAAGCGGGTCATTGCCACTTGAAGATACCCATGATGCAACCACTGATGGAACTACATCTGCATCTACATGCCATTCACTTTCAAAACGTTTAACGTTATAACCTGAACGACGTGTATTAAACAATAATGTACCACGAGCATACAATCTGTAGTCTGGGCAATCATCATCAATATAGTTACTTGATTGTAAATCAGCTATACTAACTATGTCGTCAACGATTGGATCTGAAGTTCCATCTGTATCCCAACGTGCATCTGCAAATAGGATACCATCTGTTGTCACTTGGTCGGTGTTATCAATTAGATCCCATGTTGCGCCATTGTAACGACGGATCACTGGATAATTTTCTAATTCACTGGTGTCAATCCATAACTCACCTGCGGCTAATTGTCCGCCACCAACTTGTGTAGTTGGTTGTGTTGCAGAGAATATAGGACCTAACTCATCAGTGTTACTAAGATCATACCCACGAGCATCATTTGCTACGTTTTTATAACCTTTCCAACCTGAACCATCATTGATCATAATGTCAGCTTCTAATGCT
>Ga0222714_10006888_pt1 | contig 10520 bp, 12 predicted proteins | sample C33_3DmetaG_FD_165048 | JGI IMG/M metagenome (GOLD analysis project Ga0222714, IMG submission 165048) | Estuarine water microbial communities from San Francisco Bay, California, United States - C33_3D | ecosystem: Environmental > Aquatic > Marine > Unclassified | place: USA: California... | reverse complement strand
ATAATAGTTTTAGTAGTTCCTCGATTTTTAATATAAGTATTAAGCATCTTTATATTAAAATTATATTATTTTTTAAGTAAAAGATAAGACATTAAAATATTAAGTATAATATGGAACTAAATTTATCAGAGTTAGATAATACTAATACCATGAATCCTTATGAATCATTTGATTACAACTCATATCAACAGAATAGTGGAGATAATTATTGGGAAAAGCCAAAAGAACAAAGTGAATTAAAAAAAAAGAAGGTGTCATTTAATGATATATTATCAAACATGAATTTAGTAGTAAATAAGCAAGGTGTATTACAATTTATGACCCCGAATAAAGAAGAATTACAAAGACAAAATTACAATTATAATTCTAATGAATTTTTTCAACCACAATATCAACAACCACAATATCAACAACCACAATATCAACAACCACAATATCAACAACCACAATATCAACAATCACAACATCAACAATCACAACATCAACAATCACAACAAAACAAAAATTCGCAACCTATAGATCCAGCAGTAAAACATAGTTATATTTTTAACAAATATTTTAAAGATTATGCTGATATAAATGCAGAGAAACCTGGTCCAAGAGTACCAAAAACAATTGAAGAATATAATCAAATGTTATTAGAAGATAAAATAAAACAAATCGAACATAGAAAAATGATAGAAGAAGTAAAATCAAAAAAAATGATGTTTACATCAGCACCGGGTGCCACTTCGAATCCAAGAAATTTACAAGCAAGTAGAAATAATTTACGTATGATGAATTTTAGATAAATGTTTGACGCATGTCTTCGGTTCGAAGATAAATATTTGTTACAGGTATTCTACATAATGGACATAAAGTTTGTTGTCTATTTCTACGATAATGTGTTATTGTACATTCAATACAAAATTTATGGAGGCAATTAAACTGGCAAATTTGGTCATTTTCTCTTGTGTCCATACAAATACAACAATCGCAGTCTTCTTCAGAGATATCAAATTCTTGAACTTCAATAACAATATGATTAAGAGTAGGTGGCATTTCAAATGGTATAAAATCATCAATTCCATGTGCGTCACCAGGACCAAATGGTTCAACAGCAACAGCCTCCCCAGGTGATTCATCAGGTATAATGTTAATGTGTTCGATGATATTATCTGGATGTCTTGGATATTCATTAATTAATTCTTGAAATGCCAAATTAAATTGCTCTTCAAAATGCGGATTTCTGATAATTTGTAAATTATTTATTAAATTCTCATCATCAGTTAGATTGTGATTAGTAATCAAAGTGAAATTAGTGTCGGGTGTCCGGTCAATAACCCATTCAATATTCAGTGGTAGTTCTTCATCTTGATTGTTGATTATCGGTAAATTAAAATTTATAAAATTAAAATTATTAATTTCATTAATTTGATTAATGGCTGCCATCTTGATAGTTTGTTTGTAATTAATATTTTTAATTTAAAGTATTTCAATTTTATTAAAATAAATAAATCAATTTAAAGACAACTCATTATATAAGTTTGTAAGTTAGGTTACATTAATTTTAAAAAAAATAAAAATAATGTAACCTACTTACAATAGTCTCGGCTTAGCTCAGTTGGTAGAGCGGAGGACTGTAGTTCCTTAGGTCGGTGGTTCGAATCCGTCAGCCGAGATACAAACCCTTTCTGAAAGGGGTCAATAATATTTTAATATGTATTATTTGAATACTTATTAAAGTCTTATTTTTCATTGTCTTTTTTACATACATCAAAATCAATATATGGGTCTGAATGTTCTGAACCTGATAAACTAGCTCTTTCTTCATTGTCTATATTTAATTTTATATTATCTACTTCCTCACCACCAATTCCTAATAATTTTACTATTCTAGTAGGTTTGTTTAATTTCAGTATATTTTCACTTTCAGAATAGTTAATTTTATCGTATTGTCCTCTTTCTAATTTATCATATATATCCATCTTGTTATAAATCTGTTCTGTAATAGTTACATTCTCTTTTAAAAGAGAATTAGCTTTTTTAAGGTCTTTAATAGATTTTTTCCTTCTCTCATGTTCATTTAAACGTTGATTAGTTAAAAATTTTTTTGTTTCTGTTAATTCATTAATAAGTTGGTCAATATTATCGATTTCACCTTTTTTAGAGACCGAATTATCTTCTTCTATTTTATCTCTATATGGATTCATTATATCTAGTATAAATTTATTTATATGTCTTGGGTCAGTTAATTTATCTTTAATACCAAACCCACAACAAACCCATCGTCTTATTGTCATATTCCTATATTTTTCTGCATTCTCCATTTCCTTCATAAACATTTCATCTATTACTGAAAAGGCAGACTTTAATACAACAATATTTTCTTCATGTCTCTTTTTGTCACTTTCACACTCTGTAATTCGTAATTCAATTTGTCTTAATACTTTCTTATCTTTCTCTTTACTTTCTTTAGATTTTAAAACTTCAATTAAGTAATTTTTTTCATTTTTCAAATCTTTAATTTTATTGATTTTTTTCTTTGTTATATCATTTATTTTTTTAATAATTAAAAATACATTTGTATTAAACATTATAGGATATAATGTTCTTATTTTTTTTGGAACTATAAATCGATTTGTTTCTTTTATCTCTTCTATCTTCTTTTTTACACTTTCTAATTCTTGTTCAATTGTTTCTCTTTTAGTATTGTCGAAAAGTAATGTTTGTCCTGATAAAAATTCAATTTTTGCTTGTAATTTATCATATTGATGAGCTGTTATCTTATGAGCCTCTGATGCTGCGTCTAGTTTTAAATAATTGACAATTGCCAGTAAAAATGCTATTATACCATTTACAGATGCTAATAAATAAGCCCCCCATATATACTCTTTTACAATAGATGCTAATACTGTTGCTGCTGTTGAGAGAAAAATAGAAGGCATCATCAATTTATTTAATTTATTTTCACAATATGATTTTGATTCCATATAAATAAGTTTCTGACCTCTTAAATATGTTCCAATAATATCTAAAGAACTTGACCAACCTGTTCTATCATCAAAATAATTTGTTAAAATTTTTTCTTCCACTTCCTTATATGTGAATTTCTTATAAGTTTTTACATTATTTATTGTTGAATTAATAATATTACCAGACATATCATAATTATTTTCTGATGAATTATCATCTGCTTCTGGAATTATACCAGGAGGAAGTGCCATCTTCATTTTACTTTTTTCACTATATACTTGTTTACTTATTGCTTCCTCTCCTCTTTGTCTTGTAATTTCATCCTCAATAATTTCACTATTAACAGGTTGTATAAATTCTTGACAATTATTTTTCTCTAATTCATATATTACTCTATTTCTATATTCTAACTCATATCTCATTTCAACTATATTTCTTTGACTATCTTTTAATTGTGCTTTAAGGTCTTGAATAAGTTGTTCCGAATCAAAAACAGAACTTTTATCTGATAGTGAACATTGTAAGGAATCATTCTCACTTTTAACTACATCTGACCCAATATTTAAGCAAATATTATTTTCTTCTTTAATTTCTTCGTTCATATATTTTGGAAGACAAATTTAATTTTAAATATATACTTATTAATATGACTAAAACTCGTAGAAATGGTCGTGGTTCAACAACTCGTGGATGGAAAAATCAAAAACCTGGTTATCATCAACGCACTATTATGTTAAAACGATGTGGTAGAAAGTGTTTTTTAGGACCAGGTAAAAGTTATCCAATCTGTACAAAAAATACATGTAAAGTAAATTCAAAGGGTGTTTACTCAGCGTTTATAAGATCAAGACAATTTCATAATAAAAATATTTCTCAGAAGGCAAAAAAAATTCTCATAAAAATGGGAACTAAACGTTAAAAATAAAATTGAATTATATTTATACAAACATATTATATATATAATTTAAATATAAACAAAATGAATTTAATTACTAATAATAACATTACCGATTATACCATTTCTAATGATTGGGGTTGGTACGTCGATACAGAAAATAATTCATATATAAATCCGAAAATTTATATTCATTATAAAAAAATAGTTACTAACCTACCTTCAATAGAAGAGGAATATAATTATCATCAACAAAATTATAAAGATATTGAAAATTTAACTTATGAGTTTGATTTAAAAAATGATAGAAGAGACATCTTATATAAGATAGGTTCTACTACATTATTAACGTTTTTATTGACATATGCTATATTCTTTCTTATTTAAATTACTGAATTAGAACTTACATCATATGAAACATAATTAAGAAAATTATTGATTCCACAAACATTATTGCCAAATAAAACCCCACTTGGGTCAATATTATACGTGAGAAATGGTGTAACAGAAGTATTAATTGTTACAGGAAATGTATTACCAGATAAATCTGATATAATAGGTGTATTACCACTTAAATCACTTAAATCTAATTTAGTATACAAATTTGTAAATAATTGTGTCTTATCGAAATCAGAACAAGGATAAAAAGTTAAATTATTAGCTCTTCTTAAAAGTAAAAGATTACTTTGAGAATCTATGTTTTTATTTGGATGGCATATATTTGGCTGACAAAAAGTATATTTAATTTTTTTTGTTTTAATATAATCGCTAGCATCTCCAGATTCTTTTACTTGAGCAAAAGATGATTTAGCTGAATTATTCGAAAATGGTCTTGACATATATTTAAATAAGATATTATTTAATTTAAAATTGATTTTATAATATATTATAATGGATTATTTATAACCAAAAATGAGTTTTATATTTCCAAAAATTCAAAATCCTATTAAATTTTTATATAGTTCTAGTTCTAAAAAACTAGATATTCCATTAAATTCAAATAAAATAAATATAAATTGTATGGAAGACGGAAGTGATATTAAATGGGAAGATACTGTTGAGTTTACTTTTCCTATAAATGGTGGTCGAGTTATAAAAGTTTATGATGCGGATACAATTACAATAGCATCTAAGCTACCTTATGATGCTTCTCCAATGTATAGATTGTCAGTGCGTTTGAATGGTATTGATACTCCTGAGATTAAAGGAAAAGGAGTTTCAGATGAAGAAAAAGAAGCAGCTAAAGTGGCCCGTGATTTTGTCTCGAATTTGGTCTTAAATAAATTTGTCAGATTAGAAAATATTCAGAGCGAAAAATATGGCCGCATTTTAGCTGATGTATTTATTGGCAATATTCATCTAAATGAACTACTAGTTAAAGAGCGTTATGCTGTCGAATATGATGGCGGAACAAAGAAAAAACCGGAATCGTGGACAAAATATAAACTAACTGGCAGCATGTTATAAATCATAAACAACTGATAAGTTGAGACAAAAACTAAAATCCATATTATTTAAATCGACTATTCTTCCATATTCATCGAGCAACTGAATATTCATAGAATATAAATTTACTGGACCAAAATATTCGCGTGGTGTTGTAACAATATTCAAATTATTTTGCTCTAAAATATTAAATTGATTTGCTTGTAGTGAGATACGAGCTAATATATTTTTATTTAATATTGAGTTATTAAAAGCACTATAAAAATTATTATTTACATTATTATTATAATCATCTATAACTAAATAAAAATATCTTGGCCCTGTAAAATCAACAATACCTTCTGATACATAATTTGTAGCTCCGGAATAAATTCCATTTCTAAAGCCTAAATTCCATCCCAGTTTAAGAGGCAAAGGTGTTCCACGATCCTCAACACCATTTCTATCATATTGAAAATTTAATTCGAGTTCATTTACAATAGCTGTTCCATTAGGTCCAACCATTGTTTGTGCACTTCCTGTTGTAGTATTTGTTAAATTTATAGTAAATGAAATAGGAATATTAGCAATCGTTAATTGTGTATTTATTATATCCATTATTGTTGTTTGAGTATAATTACCATCTGGAATTTGTATTACAGCATTTTCTCCATTTACAGATATATTAAAAAAGTTATTATTGTATTGCTTTGAAACTACATAATAAGATGTAGGCAATTCAATAGCTACTAACTGCATCTGTAAAACATTATCTATATTTAATGGCAACTGAATACTAAAATTACTTGCTGATGTAGAGTAATAATTATCTCTGAATCTTGTGTCAATATTTAAATTTTTTTTAATAGTTCTTTTCTTAATAGGGTTTATAACACCAGGAAAAAATTCGCTTGGATATGATGATAAATATGGCTTATCTGGTCTTAGTTGAATCATATGTTCACCTGGATCTTCCAATTTTGATGATTTTAGCTCATAACTAGTATTATAAAAATCATTTATTTTTTCTTGAAAAGGTTTATTCTTAGGCTTATCTTCACTTAATATAATATTTTTTGCTTTTGTTAAAAAATTAATTGTCTGAACTTTTGTATCTTTATTTATTTGACTATTATTAACTATTGTATCTCTCAATTTTGCTTCTTTAATTTCAACAATATTTCTGTCAAAATTAGCAGGTAATTCAAACATTTCAACTAATTCACTTCTTGTATAATTTTCAATATTTAAATCAAAGTTCATATATTATATATACAGCAAATTTATTTAAGATATTTATTAAATAATTAAATTATTTAATTAATATATATGTCATACGCAAAACCATTATATTATACTAATATTTCTGATGGAATAGTAGGGGGAACTGGACCTACTGGTATACAAGGTCCACAAGGTATACCAGGAACAAATACTGGGACTGGTGCTACTGGAAATACTGGTCCTACAGGACCAACTGGATTAGCAGGACCTCAAGGAATAAAAGGTGATACGGGATATACAGGTTATACAGGCCCTCAAGGTATACCAGGAACCAATACAGGGACTGGTGCTACTGGCCCTCAAGGACCTATAGGATATACCGGTGCCGGAGGTGCTATTGGTTATTGGGGGGCATTTTGGTCTGATTTAAGTCAAAACAATACAGACCCTGCTACGTCATTAGCAATGACATTTACAAATACAGACCCTGATAGTTTTGGTGTGGGAATTACTGGCAGTAATAACTCACAAATTGTTGTATCTAATTCTGGAGTTTATAATATTCAATTTTCTGCTCAAATTTCTCATCCAGACCCTGGTTCAATACTCAACCCAATTCAAATTTGGTTTTCTAAAAATGGAACTGCTATAACTGACTCAAATACATTTGTTACAATTGACAACCAAAATAGTTATAGTGTTGCCGCCTGGAATTATATGTTGAAATTGAATGCTAATGATTATATTGAAATTTTCTGGTATAGTCCAGATATTGATGTTGGATTACAATATGTAAGTCCTACTTCTGAAGGTCCAGCTGTTCCATCTGTAATAACAACAGTTCAGCAAGTAATGTATACACAACAAGGCCCAACAGGTCCTACAGGACCAACTGGATTAGTAGGACCTCAAGGAATAGAAGGTGATACGGGATATACAGGTTATACAGGTTATACAGGTCCAACAGGCGCTATAGGTCCAACCGGAGCCCTTGGTAATATACCTGGCGCGAATTACAGAGATTTAATAGCGTTTGCTTTTACTCAAAATAGTGGGACTGTTGGGGCATCTATTGGAGCTAATCAATATCCTCCAGTTATAATATTTTCTCAACCTACATCTGTGACACTCTCATACGTTAATATTACATGGTCTAATACAAGTGGTGGAACAAAAACAATAAACAAAATTCAATTATGGGATTTAACAAATTGTACAAATTATCAGTTTTCTAGTTTTTCAACTGGACCACCTATAAATGGAGCTACACTAATTTATACACTAATATCTAGTTATAGTGGTTCTAATACAACAGCAAATACACTTAATGTACAGGATATTATTTTAAGTCCAACAATATCTCCAGGAGGTACTCCAAGACCAATAGGAATTGTATTTGATATTAGCGGCAACAATTGGTTTCAATTAATGTCTGTAGTTATTGGATATAGTTAAATTAAAAAAATTTTTAATTAAAATTTTTACAATTACAAATTTTTATAATTTAAATTTATAGAACTCCATAGTCAGTAAGGTCATTTTCTAAATTGTTTAATTTCTCCTCTAACTTGGCAATTTTTCTTTCGCATTCATTTCCTTGGTGGGTTGTCGGCCAAATATTCCATTTATTCGAATCCTTAAAAGTATGGTTTGGTGGTCTCCCCATTAAAATGTCCATGTGTAATTGGAGTATTCCAGATTGGTCTTCCTGGTTAAATAAACCTGATATCAGTTGACCAACTACTTCACCTGTTGATTGTAATTTTCTCTCCAGCGCCTGAATTTTCTCCGCTTGTTCCTGAATAATTTTTGCCTGTGCTTCAATCAATCCTTCCAAATGGCGGCCATTTTCGACGACTTGATGGATGTTCATCATCGTTCGCTGAACTGGATTCTTATTCTTTAAGCACAGCCAATATTCAGTTGGATTTACTTGAATTTTATATGGTTGTCCGATGGCGATGGTTTCCCAAAAATTGGTGTTTCCCATAAAAGTTCTACATTGGAAATGATAGAATTTATCGGTACAGAACCAAGGGTCAGAGAAGTGAACAAATGCAGACTTGACAACTTGGTCAACATTCTCGCCAAATCCAGGTTTTTTATTAATTGGCGTAAAATCGACCTGGATAACGGTTCCAATTCGATAAAATTCCATAATATTTCTAATAAATTCCTCAGTATGATCAACAGACATACGAGGGATATAAATGCTTGAATAAATACTCATTATTGAATTAGTGCTTGCTTATTAGTATGTTTTTATTTATTTTAAAATAAAGTATTTCAATTTTATTTTAAATAAAAAATAAAAAATAAAATAATTTACAAAATTACAAATTTCTAACTACAAATCTACTTTTTTTATTTTTTTTCGTGTTTTGCGTTCCATCTATCCAGTCGCTCCTTGTCTTGTCTCATATTATCATAATATACCGAGTCCCAGTATGGAAACACTTGATCGTCCAAGATACGCATTTCTTCATACTCATAATCCCAAATCCATCGTTCCTTTTCTATTTCAGACATATTTGCTGTCTGTTCAGCAATATATTTTTCTTTCTCAGCCTGACGAATTGCCTCACGTCTTTCTTCTTCTTCTTCCTGTTCTCGTAAATATTGCTCCATACGCCATTCACGCTCTTCTTCTTCGTCACGAAGTCTTTCAGCAGTATCACAATCATCATCTGAATATTCGACACAACGATACCAACGATGAGAACCCCACTTTTCGATCATGTCTTTCACATGTTGTTCTTCAGCAATTTTGTATAATTCAGCTTGACGCTTGGCTTCTGCTTCGGCAATTTCTGCTTCGCGTTTTGCCTTTTCAGCTTCACGTTTGGCTTTCTCTTGACGTCTGGTTTCTCGCTCCAAATATGCTTTATGATTGGCTTCCTTTCTGGCGGCGATTTTGGCATCGATGTATGCGATTTTTTTTGGGTCGGGCACTAAATCCTTGCTTCCAGGAAGTAGGGGAAATTCAGCATTATATTCGTCGATTTTTTTCTGGCGTCTCTGCTCCCATTTCTGTCGTCGCTCATTTTCTTTCTGAATTTTCTCTTCTCTAGTTGGTCTTACCTGTCTTACCTCTACTTTTTGCTCAACAACAGCAACTGGTTGTTTGGCAATCTTAACATTGCGCTTATTTCCGGTAACAATAGTCCATTCAGTCGACATTTTGATGCTTGGTTATGATTGAGATATGATATTAATTATTTATTTTAAAAGCATTTCAATTTTTTAAAAATAAAAAAAATATGAAAAAAGGTATTGGCCAAGTGGCCTCACTTTTAATTTTTTAATTAATTATTACAATTACAAAATCTAAACATGCATCATAAATCTTGGAACACTTACATTTCTTACCTGTGTCTTTGGTTGCGCAGTAAAGTCGACTTCTGGTGCTGGCTGTTGAACTGGAGTTGCGACTGGTGCTGGCTGTTGAACTGGAGTTACTGCTTGTTCAGGAGTATAGTTCGAGACAATGATGCGAATCTTACCAAATAATTCGTCGCTGACTCTTGCAGCAGTTTCATCATCTTGGTATTCCTCATGTTCAATGTAGCAAATCGATTTGACAAGCTGCTCGAAGGTGACGCCTTGTTCGCGAAGCTTTTGGGCAACAAAATCAGTTGTAGGCACGTTGGGTTCAGCTTGATTCTGATTGGTGGCAGCGCGGTCAGCCCATTCCTCAACTTGTTGTTCATCAGCTTCGTCGTCTTCGTCATGAGGTTCACCATTAAGGTTATTCCAGAAGAATCTGAATCCACGCATAGCGTCTTCATCAAACATCTCCTCCTCTTCTTCCTCATCTTCCCATTCACTATCTTCATCTTCTTCAGGTTCTTCAGCCATAGCAGTGCGGCAGTAAGGGCAACCAAAGCCGTTATGGGCAACACTGGTCATTAAACAATTGGTGTGGAAGCAGTGTCCGCACTCAGTTGTCACGCAGTTCTTGGTAGTGGATTCGATGCAATCCATACAGATAGGGCAATCAATTGGAGCGGACATCTTTCAC
>Ga0222714_10006886_pt1 | contig 10523 bp, 15 predicted proteins | sample C33_3DmetaG_FD_165048 | JGI IMG/M metagenome (GOLD analysis project Ga0222714, IMG submission 165048) | Estuarine water microbial communities from San Francisco Bay, California, United States - C33_3D | ecosystem: Environmental > Aquatic > Marine > Unclassified | place: USA: California... | reverse complement strand
AGAAAACAATGCTGGTTTAGACTTGTCTGAATCAATGGCTGCATATACTGCTGCAATTAGTAAAACAAAGAAAAATCCTTACATAAAGTAAGGATTAGTTAATTAACTAAAAAAGGAGAGATAGAAAAATGTTTTTATCTGAATCAATACAACAAAAGTGGCAGCCCGTTTTAGAACATCCTGATCTTCCAAAGATCAACGATGCTTATAAAAGAGCCGTTACTTCAATGGTATTAGAGAACCAAGAAAAAGCGTTAAAAGAAGATGCTGCTTTCTTATCAGAAGCTGCACCCGCTAACGCAACAGGTTCTTCAATACAAAACTGGAATCCTATTTTAATTAGCTTAGTCAGAAGATCAATGCCTAACCTTATCGCTTACGATATCGCAGGTGTTCAACCAATGTCAGGTCCAACAGGCTTGATTTTTGCTATGAGAAGCAGATATGCATCTCAAGCTGGTGGTGAAGCTTTATTTGACGAAGCTGATACAGACTTCAGTGGTAGAAATGCTGCTGGTTCATCTGTAAGTGGGGCTTCAGCAACACAACACGACGGAACTAATCCAGCTGTACTTAACGACACTCCAGCAGGTACTTACACAACAGGTACTGGTATGGACACTGATTACGCAGAAGCATTAGGTGATGCTGCTGGTAATGCTTTTGCTGAAATGGCATTCTCAATTGAGAAATCAACTGTGACTGCTAAGTCAAGAGCTCTAAAAGCTGAGTACACAATGGAATTAGCACAAGACCTTAAAGCAATCCACGGCTTAGATGCTGAAACTGAATTATCAAACATCTTATCTGCTGAAATCCTTGCGGAAATCAATAGAGAAGTTGTAAGATCAGTTTACATTGGTGCTGAAAAAGGTGCTCAAGCTAATACAACAACTTCAGGTATCTTTGATTTAGATACTGACTCTAACGGTAGATGGTCTGTTGAAAGATTCAAAGGACTAATGTTCCAATTAGAGAGAGATGCTAACGTAATCGCACAAAGAACCAGAAGAGGAAAAGGTAACATGATTATCTGTTCTTCTGATGTTGCTTCTGCATTACAAATGGCTGGTGTGTTAGACTACACTCCTGCGTTAAACAACAATTTAAATGTTGATGACTCAGGAAATACATTTGCTGGTGTTTTAAATGGTAAATATAAAGTTTACATTGATCCATATTCAGCAAATACAGTTGCTAAACAATACTTTGTAGTAGGTTACAAAGGTACTTCACCATATGACGCTGGTATATTCTACTGCCCATATGTACCTCTACAAATGGTAAGAGCAGTTGGCCAAGACAACTTCCAACCAAAAATTGGATTCAAAACTAGATATGGTCTAGTAGCGAACCCATTTGCTGGTGCAAGTGCATCTTCAGCTATTACTGCTGATGGTTTAACTGCTGCTAATGCAAACAGATATTACAGAAAAGTTCAAGTTGCTAACTTGATGTAATATTTTGTAAACAAAATAGAAAGAGAGGGCGCTTCGGCGCCCTTTTTTTTAGCATAAATAAAAATATGAAAAATATTATTAAAACAATATATGGTTTGATTATTATTGCAGTTTTTGGCGCATTTGTTTTTTATGGTTTAAAACAACTTAATCCTAAAAATCCATTAGATAAAATAGAATTAAAGATTAAAGAAGTTGAAACACAAGAAAAAGTACTTACTGAATCAGAAAAAGAATTAGTCAAAGAAGCTACTGAAAAAGAGTGGCAAGAAGTAGATAAACAAACAGATAAATAGTAGTATGACTACTACAAATTCATACGACAGACAACCAACTAAATTGGACTATGCAAGTCCCACACAGTTTAAATTTAGTGTTATCAAACTACCAAAAGTAGAATATTTTTGCACAGCTGCAAATATACCTGGCATTACTTTAGGCACTGCAATAGAGCCTACACCTTTTAAAGATGTACCAATGCCTGGTGATAAACTAGATTATGATACATTAAACATTTCTTTTTTAGTAGATGAAAATTTAGAAAACTATAGAGAGATACATGGGTGGTTAACAGGTCTTGGATTTCCAAAAGACTATTCACAATATAGAAGTTTACAATCTGCTGGTTCTGATAGATATCCTACAACAACAAATGAAACATATTCAAGTGAATTAGGACAAGTTTCTAAAGGTACACCAGATGATGGTGGTTTATATTCAGACGCTACTTTATTTGTATTAACAAGTAAAAATAACTCAAATATAGAAATTAGATTTAGAGATATATATCCAATTTCACTTTCAGGATTAGATTACAATCAACAGGCAACTGATATTGATTACTTAACAGCTAATGTTACGTTTCAATATAAAATATATGAATTTGCAAATGTAAGTGGTAGTGGCACTTTAGAAACTACTTCTTAATAACTTACTAAATATTAAGAACAAATATAATGGAGATATTATGACCTTTGATGAGTTACAGGCGTTAGCCGATAAAGACCTTAAACTTAATGATACTGAACTAGATTTAGAATCATTAAAAACACCACAACTACATAATAAGTATTGTAAATTTCATAATCAATATATTAATCTATTAAAAAAAACAGAACAAGATAGAGATAGATTATTAGTAGAAAAATGGGAATACTATACTGGTAAAGCAGATCCACAAGTCTACCAAGAAAAACCTTTTAATATAAAATTACTTAAACAAGATGTTGACAAATATATTAAAGCAGATCCTGATCTAATTAAGCTAGAACAAAAGGTAACTTATATTCAAAGTACTGTTGATTATTTGGATAAAACAATCCGTATTATTTCTAATCGTACATTTCAAATCAAAAACGCTATAGAGTGGAAGAAATTTACTTCTGGTATTATCTAAAATGTTTACTATTGAAACACACAAACTACACCCATCGGTCATTTCAAAAATTATTTGTAGAGAAATAATTACAGTTGGTGAACAACAAAATTTAGTCAATGCCAAAATACAAGAAGGTAATCAAAATAGTCGCAAGTCATCTGTATCATGGATTAAAGATGAAAGTATTGAAAACATTTTATCAAGTACAATTGAAACATGTAACAAAACTTGGAATTATAATCTTACAGAATATGAGCCATTTCAATATACAGTTTATAAGCAAGGTGATTTCTATGATTGGCACGTTGATACTCACAATCAACCATACCCAAATGGATTAATTAGAAAACTAAGTTTTACTTTGTTACTTAATAATGAATATGAAGGTGGTGAATTTGAAATATGCATTCCCTCTCCTAAAACAGAAAAACAAAGATATATAAAAATAGATAATAAACAACCAGGAACTATGATTGTATTTCCTAGTTATATTTGGCATAAAGTTAATCCTGTTACTAAAGGTATAAGAAAGTCTTTAGTAGGTTGGATTGTAGGAAAACCATTTGTGTAAATATGCAAAATATAATCGTAGATAAAATTAATGATGTTTATATTCGTATAGATGCTGATGCTTCTATTCGTAGAGAACTTTCAGATTACTTCTCTTTTGAAGTACCTGGTTATAAGTTTACACCACAGTTTCGTAATCGTGTATGGGATGGTAAAATAAGACTTTACTCATATGCAACGGGTCAAATGTATGTAGGATTATATCCCTATTTAAAAGACTGGTGTAATAAGAAAAACATACATATAGTAGAATCTAGTACTATTTTAACGCATAGGACACTCCCAGCCGCCGATATAGACGATATAATCAAAGAATACAGACTAACTATCAAACCAAGAGATTATCAAATAAACGCATTTAAATTTGCCTTAGAATATGAAAGAGGTCTTATTCTATCACCTACAGCTTCTGGTAAGTCACTTATAATCTATATGTTAGTTAGACACTATCTTAATTCAATAGATAATAATGTTTTGATTATTGTACCTACTACATCACTTGTTGAACAACTATACAAGGACTTTAAAGATTATGGTTATAATGTTGCAAAAAATGTAAGTAGAAAATATCACGGTTATGATATTGATGAAGATAAAAGAGTAGTCATTTCAACATGGCAATCATTATACAAAATGCCTAAGAAATTTTTTGAAGACTATGGTGCAGTTATTGGTGATGAAGCTCATTTGTTTAAGGCTGTATCATTAACAAAGATAATGACAAAACTTACAGATTGTAAATATCGAATAGGTCTTACAGGTACTTTAGATGATAGTAAAACACATAAGTTAGTATTGACAGGTCTGTTTGGTATGGTAAATAAAGTTGTATCAACAAAACAACTTATAGATAAAAAACAACTCGCAAACTTAAAAGTAGTTTGTTTAAACTTAAAGTATCCTGAAAGTGAATCTAAAAAAGTATATGGTGTAAAATACTTTGAAGAATTAGAATATCTTACTCAAAGTAAGGCTCGTAATAAATACATACGAAATCTAGCCTTGGCACTAAACGGCAATACTTTATGTTTGTTTCAATTAGTAGAAAAACACGGTGAAATTTTATATAACTTAATAAAAGAAAAAGCAGATCCAAAACGAAAAATATTTTTTGTTTATGGTGGAACAGAAACAGATGATAGAGAAAAAATTAGAGCAATCACAGAAAAGTCGGATAACGCAATTATTGTCGCTTCTTTCGGGACGTTCAGTACTGGTATCAATATTCGTAATTTACACAACATTGTTTTTAGTAGCCCTAGTAAGAGCCCTATAAGAGTATTGCAAAGTATTGGTCGTGGATTAAGAGTTGGTGATAAAAAACAGTCAGCTACAGTCTATGATATATCTGATGATTTAACGTATAAAGATAAGAAAAACTTTACCTTAACACATTTTCAGGAAAGAGTTAATATCTACAATCGGGAGAGTTTTAACTACGAAATTCACACCGTTAACTTAGATAAATAATTATATGCAAACCTTAGATACACAAAACGTAAAAATTATTCGTTTGGTTTCTGGAGAAGAAATTTGTTGCAGAATAGATGGTTCAACAAAAGAACTTCCAGATAAATCTCGTTTACTTAGAATACTTAATCCAATGTTAATAAAATATATTCCTCAATTAACTGAAAGAGGAGTAACAGATTATATAGCTTTAGTTAAATGGGTCGGTTTTACTAATGACACAGTTATTACTTTACCTATTAATAAAATCATTACCATTTGTACTGCTACACCTGAATTTAACCTAAGATATACACAGATTGTAGGTAAACTACATACTGTTAAAGAAAACCTACCAAGTTATATTGAAAGAGATTTGTCTAAAGAAGAGCTTGAGGAATCAACAGAATATGATAATAATAATGATGAACATTCAACTAGAGATTATGACAAAGAAATTACTGATAAAAATGATATAAAAGAGTTAAGTGAATTGTTAAATATGCCAAGTAAGAAGATACACTAGATAGGTAGCCACGGTTCTACTGAACAACCCACATGGGTATTATATCAACAACTTAAAAAAGAGTCAAGCGCCTATGAAAATTAGATATTATAAAGACATAAGTAAAGGCCGATGGGCAGGATTTCTTCTTGCCATGTTAAGTGCATTTATACTTTCAAGTGCAAATATCTCAACACAATGGGTAGGATGGTTAATAGGTTGTTTCTCCTGTGCTATATGGGTATACATGGGTTGGAAAGATAAAGACATACCTCGTATGTTAATGGAATTATTTTATATGTTCCTTGCTATGAGGGCTGTATATAATTGGTTAATTTAATCGTTAACCATTGACAAAAACAATTAAATGTAGTATTATATAATTATGACTAGAACAAGAAAAAAATCCGAACATTATGTAGATAATAAAGTTTTTCTACAGGCGATGATAGAGTATAAAGACAAGTGCGATAAGGCAGAAAAAAGAAATAGAAAAGCACCACCAGTTACAAACTATATTGGTGAATGTTTTTTAAAGATTGCAAATCACTTATCTTATAGACCTAATTTTATAAACTATACTTTTAGAGATGATATGATCTCTGATGGTATAGAAAACTGTTTACAATATCTTAAAAACTTTAATCCTAAAAAGTCAAATAATCCATTTGCTTATTTTACACAAATCATTTATTATGCTTTTATTAGAAGAATACAAAAAGAGAAAAAACAATCTAATATAAAATATAGAATGATTGAACAAGCTAATATAGATGAGTTTGCTGTATTACCTGGTGACACAAATACTGATTATAAAAATCAGTTTTTAGAATTTTTAAGAAAGAATAAACCATCAACTGAGGAACAACCTGAACTAAAAGAAATAAAGGTTAAAAAAAGAAAAAAAAGAACCTACAATAGTGTATTAGATATATAATGAAAATTGCATTACTGAATGACACACACTTCGGTGTTCGTAATGATAGCGAAGCGTTTAGAAACTATCAATTAAGATTTTATAATGAAATCTTTTTTCCCTATTTACAAGAACACAATATAACAACATTGGTTCACTTAGGTGATGTTGTTGATAGAAGAAAGTTTATTAACTTTCAAACAGCTTCTGTTTTTAGAAAACAATTTTGGGATCGTTTATATGAAGAACAAATTGATACACATATTATTATAGGTAACCACGATACATATTTTAAAAATACAAATAATGTAAACGCAATTGAAAATCTTTACACCTCATTTGATAAAAAAAATGAACCTTGGATATATACAAAATCAACTGTTGTAGATTTTGATGGTACACCTATTTTATTTGTACCTTGGATATGTGATGATAATTATGAACACTCTATGGAAATGTTAAAAACAGCTAAAGCAGATTTATGTTTTGGTCACTTAGAGATAAAAGGTATTGAAATGCAAAATGGAGTAATTAATGAACATGGTTTAGCAAAATCAGATTTTAGTAGATTTGATAGAGTAGTTTCAGGTCACTTTCATAAAAACACAGATGATGGACAAATATATTATTGTGGAGCTCAATATGAAATGACATGGTCAGACTACCAAGACCCAAAAGGTTTTCATGTATTTGATACTGAAACAAGAGAAATAGAAAGAATAGTAAATCCATATACTATACATAAAAAGATTATCTATGATGATAAAAAGAAAGATTATAAAAACTTTGATTTAACAGATTATAATAATCACTTTATAAAATTAATTGTTTTAAATAAAACCAATAATGAAGTATTTGACAAATTTGTAGAAAGATTGTATAATGAAATAACCGTACACGATTTAAATATTGTAGAAGACTATTCTGATATAAAGGCTAGTGTAAGAGATGATATTTTAGAGATGGGTGAAGACACAGTTACTTTCCTAAATAACTATGTTGATCAATTAGAAACAGATGTAAATAAAACAAAATTAAAAGAATATTTAAAATCAATTTATATAGAGGCAAGCGACAATACAGTATGATTTATTTTAAGAAATTAAGATGGCGTAATTTTCTATCTACTGGTAATCAGTTTATAGAAGTTGATCTAGCGAAAGCACCATCAACATTAATTATTGGAACAAACGGTGCAGGTAAATCCACTTTACTTGATGCCTTGTGTTTTTCACTTTTTAACAGACCTTTTAGAGATATTAAAAAAGAACAATTAGTTAATACAATTAATTCAAATGATTGTGAAATAGAATGTGAGTTTGAAACAAGTAATAAAAAATATAAGATTGTTAGAGGAATTAAACCTAACAAGTTTGAAATCTATTGTAATAATGTATTATTAAACCAAGATGCCTCAAACGTAGATTATCAAAACATGTTAGAACAAAATATTTTAAAATGTAACTATCGTGCTTTTTGTCAAGTTGTTATATTAGGTTCAACTTCTTACGAACCATTTATGCATTTACGAGCCAGATATAGACGAGAGGTTGTAGAAGAAATTTTAGATATAAGAGTCTTTAGTCATATGGATTTATTATTAAGACAGAAACAAGGTGAACTTAATAAGGCTGTTATAGATGTAAAACATAGATATGACCTAATGCTTGAAAAGTTTGAAATGCAAAAGAAACACTTTGAAGAAATAAAAAATAGAGATACATCAGATATTGAAGATAGAAAAAAACAATTAAAAGAAAATGAACAAAGTAATTATGATTACAATCAAAAACTACAGTTGTTAAATGAAAAAATTATATCAACAAAAGCAGAAATATGGGGTAGTGAAAAATACACAAAAAAATCAAATGAATTAACTAAATTAGAAACAAAGATAGAACATAATTTAGATACACATAAAAAAACATTATCGTTTTTTCAAAACAATGACAATTGTCCTACCTGTACACAACCAATTGATGAACAGTTTAAATTAGAAAAAATCAATAGTGAAGCAAACAAAATATTAAAATTAGAAGAAGGCTTAACTGAACTAGCGACTGAAATGGGTAAAACAAACGAAAAGATTAAAGAATACAAAACAATAGAAAAAAAACTTAATGAATTAAATATATCTGTAGCAAAAATCAATACTTCTATTTCAGAAATTAATAGACACTCAAATAGACTAGATACTGAAATTACTAGATTAGAAACAGACTCAGATAACACAAACAAAGTAGCACAAGAATTAGAACAAATAAAAGAAGATTTAAAATCTGTAAATGTTGAAAAAGAAAAAGCTGTAGAAGAAAAGAAATATATTGATATTGCCAGAGAGATATTAAATGATACAGGTGTTAAAGCCAACATTATTAAAAAGTATCTGCCAATAATGAATAATTTAATTAATAAGTATTTACAATCTATGGACTTCTTTGTTAACTTTCATTTAGATGAAGAATTTAATGAAACAATTAAAAGTAGATTTAGAGATACATTTAATTATAATAGTTTTAGTGAAGGAGAAAAACTTAGAATAGACCTTGCATTATTATTTACATGGAGAACTATTGCTAAAATGAAAAACAGTACAAACACCAATCTATTAATACTAGATGAAATCTTTGATAGTAGTTTAGATGGTCAAGGTACTGAGGACTTTTTTAAAATACTAAAGACATTGACAAATGAAAATACATTTATTATATCACATAAAGGAGATATTTTATTTGATAAATTTACAAACATTATTCGATTTGAAAAATATAAAAACTTTACGAGGTTAGCACAATGACATACGAATTATTACCACCAAGTGATCCAAGAGTACTATCAAGTATAGCACCTTTTGATATTGAAACATTTAAAAAACAAGAAAAGATAGAACTAAAAGAGTTTGTAAACAACATGTTTGAAACAATGCAAAAGTATGGTGGTATAGGCCTATCAGCAAATCAAGTGGGTAAACCATATCGTATGTTTATTATGGGTGGCCATCCCGAAATACACAAAAGTAAAAAGTGGACTTGTATCAACCCAACAATAGTTGAAGCAAGTAAACAAACAACAAGATTAAAAGAAGGTTGTTTAACTTATCCGTTTTTGTTTTTAGACATAGAAAGGCCAAGTGCTGTAAAAGTTAAATACCTTGATGAAGATTTAAAAGAACAAGAAGAAGACATGATTGGTATTGTTAGTAGATGTTATCAACATGAGCTAGATCATATGAATGGTATAGTTTTCACAGAAAAAGTTAGTAAGTTTAAATTAGATTATGCTCTTAAAAAAAGAGATAAAGAAATAAGAAAGGTACAAGAAAGATGGCAATCCTCACAGAATTAGATTTACCTGAATACAGACATAGTTTATCTGAAGCTGTTGCATTTTTAGATGGTTTAAGTTATTCAGCAGTAAAAACAAAATATAATGCAAAAGGTGATTGGGATGCTATATCAATAAGAGGATATAGTGACGACATAAGTAATATTTTAAAACCAGGTGTGTTAAAATCAGACGTAGAACCTGCAGAATTAAGATGGACAAATTTATACGAAGAACCTGCTTTATTGCCTTTAAAAGAAATATTATTACAAATACCAGCAGAATTTGAAAGAGTAAGAGTAATGAGATTAAGGCTGGTACAACAATTAAAAAACACACAGATAAGGTTGATAAAGAAATAAAAGATGGTAAACTAGTAAGGTTACATGTGCCATTAAGAACAAGTGACAATGTACACTTTTATTTGTGGGAAGGCAAGGAAGAACATCATTTTAATTTACAAGTAGGAAAATATTATTATGTAGATGTATCAAAAGCACATGCTGTACACAATAAGGCTGACTTTGATAGATTACATTTAGTTGTAGATTGTTATATGAATCCTAAATTAGAAAATTTATTGAAACAAGGTGAAGAATAAAAAGACATACATACATGTTAACCAGCATGTTATACGGGCAAATAAAAAACACGATAAAAATGATCCTGTAATTACTATTAAATCAGGTAGAAATAATACTTATTGCCACGAAGTAGAAATATTAGGTCCTAGTAAAGTTATCTATGGTGGTAATGATAAACCTTTATTAAATTGTGGTGCTCGTGTAGTTATAGAAACTGAAAGTCAAGTAGAGGTAATTAAATGATATTTGCTCAAAAAAAAGATTTTAATAAAGTAAAAGAAATATTTTATAGTCACAAGAAATGGTTTCCTCATGTAAGAACTGATTACATGATGAG
>Ga0222714_10006885_pt1 | contig 10528 bp, 9 predicted proteins | sample C33_3DmetaG_FD_165048 | JGI IMG/M metagenome (GOLD analysis project Ga0222714, IMG submission 165048) | Estuarine water microbial communities from San Francisco Bay, California, United States - C33_3D | ecosystem: Environmental > Aquatic > Marine > Unclassified | place: USA: California... | reverse complement strand
GTGGATTGAGTTCCTCAACCGCCTCTTGGGGGTGCTGCTCGGAATCCCCGTGCTGCTCGCCACCGCCGTCAGCTTCGTCCACATTCGCCGCCATCCCTGGTGGGTCGTGACCATGTTGGCCGTGCTCTTTACACTCGGATTTGAGGCCTGGCTGGGCAAGGTGGTGGTCGACGGAAACCTCGTGCCGCACCACATCACCTACCACATGCTCGGCGCCTACGTGCTACTTGCTCTGCTCACCGTACTCTTTCGCAACGTGCACAGCTTGGCTGAACAGAACCTGTGGCGGGCCGAACCGCCGGCCACTCCCGCCCAGCTCCGTCCGATGCTCTGGGGTTTTGTAGTTCTTGCAGCACTGCTTCTGGGGCAAACGGTGCTCGGAACCGGCGTCCGCGAAGGCGTCGACGACCTCGTCCACCAGTGGGGATTTGACGCACCCCGAGCTGGATGGGTGGCGCAGCTCGAGCCCGGAGTACTGGTGCACCGCAGCGCCAGCCTCGTCCTTTTGGCCCTGGCCTACTGGCTGTACCGCCGGAGTGCAGGCCTTGCCGGACTTCGCGCCCGGGCCGGATTGGTCTTAATGATATTTATAGCCGAGGCCGTGGTGGGAGCCCTGATGTACTACCTTGAGATTCCCAAGGGATTGCAACCCATTCACCTCATGCTCAGCGCGGGGGCTTGGATGCTCTTGGTGGACGCGGTCGCAAAGTCGGGCCTTATCCTTCGCGCCATTCGAGGGTCTCGAGGTAGCGCGTAAATTCCGCCTCAAAAAACTGGTGCACGGGGGCTAAGCTGTCGGCGTTCGGATGGGCGTATACGTATAGGGCTCCGCGCACAAAATTTCGAACACTGTCGGTGGCATAAAACTGCATGGCACTGGCGGCGTTTCCGGTGATGCGAAAGAGTACACCATAGACCTTTAGGGAATCGTTCACGTACACCATTTGGTTCATGCCGTCCGCGGCCACGCTGTGCTTCATCGCGAGGTCCTGTGCGTCGTCCACAAGGGCGTTCAGGTTGCCGCGCACGGGCAGGTAGGTAAACTGCACGCGGCCCTGGCAAAATGGGTACACGAGGTCGCCCCAGCCGTCTTGATTTTTAGATTCCCAGCGGGCGCTGGGGTGGTGGTAGAGTTCAAAATCGAGCCCGGTGAGGCGCTGCGGCTTGTTTTCGCTCGGAACCGCAATTCTCGGGTAGCCCTTTGGCTTGGGGATCGAAGCGGAACTTGGCCAAAACAGCACCGCAGCCACTGCGGCGGCCCCGGCAATTCCAGCGGTCAATATGATTCGACTAATCTTCACGGCGCGAAACCTTAACGCGTACAATTCTGCGGCGGTCGCAGGCCTCTACGGTCCACGCGAGCGGACCCAATTCCCGCTGTTCTCCTTTGTGCGGCATGCGCCCTAGTTGCTCGAGGATGAGTCCGGCCAAGGTATCAGCCTCGCCACGGTCGCGGTCGAGCGCGTCGGGCTCGAGGTTCATGGTCCGAAGTACATCGTTCAATGGAGTCCGCGCCTCAAAAACGAAGGTCTTCTCGTCGAGTTGGGTGTGGCTCTGCTCCTCGGTGTCAAACTCGTCGTTGATTTCACCTACGATTTCTTCCATGACGTCTTCGAGGGTAACCACCCCAGAAACTCCGCCAAACTCATCTACGACCACGGCCAAGTGCATTTTTTTTGCTTGAAAGTCCCCAAGCAAATCATCGATCTTCATGTTTTCAGAGACGAACATAGCTGGGCGTATCAATTGCTGCCACGACGCCCCGTCTGCTGAACCCAAGAGAGGTAGCAAATCCTTCGAGTGCAGCACTCCAATAATTCGGTCGCGTTGGCCCTGAAATACCGGAATCCGCGAATACCCGCTCTCCGTGACGACCTTCAAGACCTCGGCCAACGAAGATTCTGACGAGACGTCAATCAAATCTTGTCGCGGCGTGCAAATTTGACGAATGCTCGTCGACCCGAACCGTACGATTTCGCGGAGCCATTTCTTTTGCTCAGTGTTGGTTGCGCCCGAATCAGTTAGCTCAAGCGCTTCTTCGAGCTGCGCCACTGTGACATTATTTGACGAGGTCCCTCCGCGGCTTAGCGCTCGAGACGTTACCATTAAACTATGGGCCAATGGGCGAGAAACGGCCATGCCGGCTTTAATCACTGAGGCCATGCGCTGGCTTACCGCGACGCGCTTTTGGTTGGCCACGGACTTTGGGATCACTTCGCCTACGATGAGAAGAACGACCGTAGCTACGCCCGTTTCCCAAAAAGCTCGTACCCATGAGGTTCCGCCTTCAGTCAGTGTTTGTCCAATCCAAAGTCCCCAAACCAAGACAAAACCTAGATTAAACAAGTTGTTCCAGATCAACAAGGTAGCTAGAAGTGACTCGGGATGCCTGCAAAGTTCCAGAACCTTGTGACCCTCGCGTTGGCGCTCAAGCTCGTCTTTCTCTCCGGGTGTGAGACCAAAAAACGCGACCTCAGAGGCAGACGCTACGGCCGACCCTGCCAACAAAATGCCAAGAATTGCAAACGTGAATGTTGTAGTACTTACGTCCACCGCAAGAAACCACAAACTAGGGAGGGGGTCAGCGTCCAAAATAGGGGATTAAGTTCACCAAAAAGAGCTTAGAATTGGTCGTCGCCCTCGTAGTCGTCCTCATCGTTCGTGAACGATGAATTCGCTTGGTTGCTGCGGTATCCGGTTCCGCCACTATTGCTCCTTCCGTAACTAGAGCCTCCCTTGCTGGCCGTGTGTTCTTCTTCGCGACCTTTCATTGGATTGGGGCCGAGCATCGTCATAGAGTCTGCAGAAATCTCAATATTGTAGCGGGTCTGGTTGTGCTCGTCGGTCCATTGGCGCGAACGAATCTTGCCCTCAATAAATACCTTGTCACCCTTGTGCAAAAAGCGTTCACACACCTCGGCCAAACGTGGACTGCGGACCACGATGGTGTGCCATTCGGTATTTTCTTTGCGGTTGCCCTCTCGGTCAGTGAAGTTTTCGGTGGTCGCGATGGGGAATTTTACGAGCATTCCTCCGTTCTCAAATCGGCGCGCTTCGGGGTCTTTACCTAGGTTGCCAATGAGTATTACTTTATTTAAGGTACCTGCCATGTGTATGTGATGTACAGTTGTTAACGATGAGGTCAAATGTAAGGGAAATTGGTCAACCAATGTACAAAGGCCTGCGGCATTCCGCGGGCGCTCCACTCCTCGTAGGTCAACCAAATTTCGGGCTCGGAACTTCCCGCGAATTCCGAATAAAAGTGCAGCTTTAACCGCCTGTGGCTAAGGCGGTGCTCTAGTATTTGGGGCGTGAATTCGGGCGGAACCGTCGCAAGCTCCGGTAGGGTATACAGCCCGGACCAAATTCCGCCCAAAGGCCGCTGGATAAGGCCAAATAAATGGCCCCGCCTCGGAACCGCAAAGTGCATGTCCTGGTTCACCACCTTGAGCTTGCGCGATTTTACGGGCAGAAGCTCAGCGGTACCTGCTCTTCGTGCAGCACATGAATCGTGAAGTGGGCATTCGCTGCACTTGGGCTTTTTGGGCGTGCAGATCGCCTGAGCTAAGTCCATCACGGCTTGATTAAAATCCCCTGGGCGTTTAGGGTGAAGGTGACCAAGTGCAAATGAATAAATGAAGGCCTTGCTTTGACTAGACTCAATGGGCTCGCTCCAGTCGGCGACACGGCTGTATACGCGGTATGCGTTTCCGTCCAATGCTGGAACCACTTCTCCGTCTACAATTGAGGCAAGCGCAGCTGCAGTGTACGGACCGATTCCCGGAACTCCGAGCCACGCTTTATAGCCTTTGGGCCAGCCGTCGGTCACGATCTGCTTGGCTCCGCGGTGCAGTAAGTCCGCTCGCCGGTAGTACCCAAGGCCGCTCCACAGTCCTTTAATATGGGACTCCGGGGCAGAGGCAAGGTGCTGCACAGTGGGCAGTTCGCGTAGAAAGCGTTCCCAATACTTAAGTCCTTGGTCTACACGAGTTTGCTGTAAAATCACCTCGCTGAGCCAAATGGCATACGGATTGCGGAGGTTTCGCCACGGCAGGTGCCGGCCCGACTGGTCGTACCACCGCATGATATTTTCGGCAATTGCGGGGATTTCTGTTGGTGAGTGCTTCAATTCGGACTATCTTTGCGCCCGCTAAAATAGCCCGATATAGGGCTCATTATTAAACGTTTTATCTCGTCAAATCATGACCAAAGCAGACATCGTAGCCCGCATCGCCGACCGCACAGGTATGGAAAAAGCAGACATCCTCGCAGTAGTAGAGGGCTTTATGCGTGAAGTAAAAAGCGGAATGGAATCCGGCGACAACGTCTACCTCCGCGGTTTTGGAAGCTTTGTGCTTAAAAAGCGCGCTCAGAAGACTGGTCGCAATATTTCAAAGAACACCACATTGGTGATTCCCGCGCACTTTATTCCTTCGTTCAAGCCTGCTAAGACCTTCGCAGAGTCGGTCAAAAAGAACGTAGCCGTTAAGTAATTACGGCGAACCTTCAGTTCTCTTATTCAATGCGCACCTTGTGGATAGCAGTTAGTGTCCTTGTCCTTGCGGCAGGGCTTTTCTTGCTGTTGCCCACTTCGCCAGATTCGAACGCTGACGCACCCGCTGAGGTGGCGTCAAGTCCGTTGGACGAAAAGGTACGCGAGGCGGTACGCCTCATTCAAGAGGGCACGGGCAATCCCATGGAGGCAATCACCCTACTTCGTGAGGTGGTTGAAGAGGACCCCAAACACCGAGATGGTTTATTCTACCTCGGTGAATTCTCGCGCATGTCTGGCCAGCTAGACCGCGCGTTGGAACGCTACCAAACCCTGCTAGAGTACTACCCGAGCGATGTAGAAGTCGCCACCCGGTACGCTGAAACGCTCCATGACCTAGGTCGTGGACCTGAAGCGCGTACCTTCATAGAATCGTACACCGCAGAGCACAGCCAATCCGACGTCAGCGGACTAACGCAGCTACGCGAACTCTGGAACGAGGGGGATGCTGAGGCACCCGCCGGATCCACTTCATTAACTCATTAAACGATTTAGCTATGCCAAGCGGTAAGAAACGCAAGCGCCACAAGATGGCCACTCACAAACGTAAAAAGCGCCTTCGTAAGAATCGCCACAAAAAGAAATAAGGGCTAAACATGCGTACCGAGCTGATTATTCAAGCCAGCGAATCGGACGCTATCATCGCCTTACTTCAAGACGGTCGTTTGACCGAACTCGTCTCTGAAAACGAGCAACAGCAGTTTTCAGTAGGAGACGTGTACCTCGGGGTTGTGCGCAAGCTTGCGCCTTCCCTTAATGCGGCTTTTGTCGATGTAGGGTATGAGAAGGATTCCTTCCTACACTACCACGACCTCGGTCCCCAGATTCCGACCTGGCAGAACTACCTTAAAAAAGTTCGCCAGAGTAAGTACACTTCAGATTTATCTGAGGTCGAAATTCTTCCCGAAATCGAGAAGGACGGAGCCATGGAGGCCTTGATTAAGCCGGGCGATGAGGTGCTGGTTCAAATCACGAAGGAACCTATTTCGACCAAAGGTCCAAGGGTTACTTCTGATATTTCTATTGCGGGTCGATTTATCGTACTCGTGCCGTTCAACGGTCGTATTTCGGTCTCTCAAAAGATCCGTGACCGCAAGGAACGCGAACGCCTGCGCAAACTTGTGCAGAGCATACTCCCCAAGGGCTTTGGCGTCATTGTGCGCACCGTTGCCGAGGGAGTTACGCATGAAGACATTGAGGCAGACCTCAATGATTTGGTGAGCCGTTGGAAGACACTGTACCGCAACGTTCGGGGCGCAAAGCCCAAGAAGTGCGTGCTGCGCGAAATGGATCGGGCCTCGGCCTACCTGCGCGATGTGTTCAACGACAGCTTTGACCAGATCGTGGTAGACCACGAAGCGCTTTACGACGACATCAAGGGCTATGTGGAAGCGATTGCTCCCGAGCGCGCGAACATTGTAAAGCTGCACACCTCTGCAATTCCGGTATTCCAGCACTACGGTGTGGATCGCCAATTGAAGAGCGCATTCGGTCGCACCGTGAATATGGGCAAGGGCACCTACTTGGTGGTCGAGCACACTGAAGCTATGCACGTCATCGACGTCAACTCGGGCAACCGTTCGGGTAAAGGCGAGAGCCAAGAGGATCATGCCCTTGCGGTAAACCTCATGGCTGCTGAAGAGATTGCGCGCCAGCTTCGGCTGCGTGACATGGGCGGAATCATTTGTGTCGACTTCATTGATATGGCCAAGGGCGAACACCGCCGTGAGCTGTTTGAAAAAATGAAGGACCTAATGGCTTCAGACCGAGCACGCCACAAGATTCTACCTCCGTCTAAATTTGGCCTCGTGGAGATCACGCGTCAGCGCGTTCGCCCGGCCCAAGCGATTGAAACGAAAGAAGAGAATCCAGACGCGTTGATTGACGCGCCAATCACCTTGATTGACGCGCTCCAGCACAAGTTTGAGCAACTGACCGCAAGCCGTAAGCAGAAAGGAAAGTCGGAACCGATTTACCTCCACGTGCATCCGTTCTTGGCGTCCTACCTCAAGCAAGGTTGGTTTTGGCAGACACTCGAGTTTAAGTGGTCGCGCCTCGCGGGTCAAAAACTTAAGGTTGTGTCGCGAGATGCCTTCAAAATGCTAGAGTACCGCTTTGCGGACGCCGAGGGTAAAAAAATCGGTTAATTCAAGCGTGAATAAACGTGTAAGGCGGCCAGCAATGGCCGCCTTTTTTGTTTCTTCGCAGTATGTCATTTACCCGATCTAAAACCTACACGCTAGAGGCGGCCAAAGTAGCAATTGAGCGCTACTGTGCTTTTCAGGAGCGCTGCCAGAGCGAGGTCGAAGAGCGGCTACGCTCGATGGGGGTTCTGCCTGAAGCCCTGCCTGAACTCGTTGCCGACCTGATGGCCAACGGCTTCTTAAACGAAGAGCGCTTTGCGCGGGCCTTCGCTCGGGGCAAGTTCCGCATCAAGGGCTGGGGACCCCGCAAGATTGCCCAAGGGCTTCAGGCCAAGCGGGTTTCGAGTGCATGCATCAACTTAGGACTAAGTGAGCTCAGTGCTGAAGAGGTTCACGAATACCTTTTGCGCCAGCGCGAAAAGTACCCTGACGATCACGAGTTTTTGGCTTGGGCGTACCGAAGGGGCTTTGACCGGTCAAGTGCAGTACAGGCTCTCCAGGAGCACTAAATCGCCCAAGATGCCAGTCCGTCCCTGAGGCGCTGAACTTCTGCGTCGCCCACATCGTAGTGAAGCACAGCCCTTAGCCAGTGGCGGTCCATTGCGATGAGTTGGACGCCCACTGCGCTCAGGTGGGCGAGCAGGTCGCTACCATTGAGTCCGTCCAGCAGGCGAAAGAGCACCATGTTGGTGGCCGCGGGTTTGATTTCAGCTACGAAGGGCAGCTGGGCCATGTAGGTGGCCAGTGAGGCGGCACGGGCGTGGTCTTCGGCCAGGCGCTCTACGTGGTGATCCAATGCGTAGAGCCCTGCGGCGGCGAGGTATCCGGCTTGGCGCATTCCGCCCCCAAAGCGCTTGCGAATTCGGCGGCCTTCGCGAATGAAGTCCAACGAGCCCAATAGCACAGATCCTACAGGGGCACCAAGGCCCTTTGAAAGGCAGATTGAAATGGAATCGAAGAGGCGCCCGTAGTCCTCGGGCTGCTCGCGGTCGGCGACGAGGGCGTTGAACAGGCGGGCTCCGTCTAGGTGGTAACCGAGGTGGTGCTGCCGCGCAAAAGCACCCAGTTCACGAAGAGACTGGATTCCAAGGGTGGTTCCGCCGCCCTTGTTCGACGTGTTTTCGGCCACCACCAAGCGGGTAGGGGCCGCGTGCACGTTGTCCATGGGCTGAAGCAGGGCTTCGGCATCAGCTGCTGTAAGGCGTCCGTAGTTGTCGCCGCCTACGCGGACCTGTACCCCGCTGTTGAAGGCGAGTCCGCCGCCCTCGTAGTTGTACACGTGAGCCAGCTTGCTGCAAATCAGTTCGTCCCCGGGGCGGGTGTGCACGTTCACGGCGATTTGGTTGGTCATGGTTCCGGACGGGCAAAACAGTCCGGCTTCCATGCCAAAGCGTTCAGCAAGCACGGATTCAAGGCGCTGTACCGTGGGATCGTCGCCCAGCACATCGTCGCCGACGGGCGCCGTAGCCATCGCGCGGAGCATGCTCTCAGTGGGGCGCGTTACGGTATCAGAGCGAAAATCAGCAGTCAAAGGTTTCATAGGTTCGAAGGTAGGGGGTGGCGTACTTTTGCAGCCATGATTTCGCCCGAAAAAATTAAGGAATACCAACAGCGCATTATCGACCTGAAAGGCTACTTGCGCCTTGAAGAAAAGCGCATTACTGCCGCGAACGAAGAAGAAAAAACGGGCAATCCGAGCTTTTGGGACGACCCCAAGAAGGCCGAGCAAACCATGCGCAAAATCCGCGAACTGAAGTACTGGATCCAAGGCTACGAGGCCGTTCAGGCTCAGATGGGCGAGGTTGAAGCGTCCGTAGAGTTCTTTCGTGAGGGACTCCTCGAAGAATCCGAAGTAGATGCGGCCGTCGCACAGCTCGATGAGCAGCTGAGCACGATGGAGTTCCGCAACATGCTGAGCGGCGAAGAAGACAAAATGAGCGCCGTACTGCAGGTGACGGCGGGGGCGGGCGGAACCGAGTCCTGCGACTGGGCCGGTATGCTCATGCGCATGTACCTGCGATGGGCCGAGCGCAACGGGCACAAAGTCCGCGAGCTGAACTTTCAAGAGGGCGAAGTTGCCGGCGTCAAGACCGTGACGCTCGAGATCGAAGGCGAGTACGTATTTGGCTACCTCAAAGGCGAGAACGGAGTGCACCGCTTGGTGCGCATCAGTCCGTTTGACTCGAACGCGCGCCGCCATACCTCGTTTGTGAGTGTGTACGTGTATCCGCTGGTCGACGACACCATCGACATTCAGGTCAATATGGCCGACATTGACTGGGACACTTTTCGCTCGAGCGGAGCCGGTGGCCAGAACGTCAACAAGGTCGAAACGGGCGTTCGACTGCGCCACAAGCCGTCGGGCATCGTGATTGAGAATACCGAAACCCGCTCGCAGCTTCAAAACAAAGAGAAGGCCATTCAGCTCCTTAAGTCGCGGCTGTACGAGCAGGTCATCGAAGAGCGCAACGCCAAGCGCAGCGAAATCGAAGCAGGTAAAAAGAAAATTGAGTGGGGATCCCAGATTCGCAACTACGTGCTGCACCCCTACAAGCTGGTCAAGGATGTGCGCACCGGCGTCGAAACGAGCGACCCTGATTCGGTGCTCGATGGCGAACTGGACGCATTTCTCAAAGCCTACCTGATGTCTGACGGTCAAGCGGCCGGAGACTTCGCCGACGACGGGCTTTAAGCTCGCTCGGGGCGCTTTCGTACCTTCGGGGGGATGCGTCGACTCCTGCATTTTTTGGTCATGTACGTGGCGGCCTTTGGTCCGCTCACGGGGCAGGGGCTGTTCAAGCCTGATCCGCTCATTGTTCCGAACGGAGGGCAGTGGCCGAGCGAGGTACTTGCGATGGCCAACCTCGATGCGGCGCGGGTTTGGGTGCTTGCCGACGGCTTGCGGTTTGCAGCTCGGCTCCCTGGCGAGTCCGACAGTGTGGCGGTGTGGACCGAGCGCTATGTGGGGTCGCAGGGCGGAACCTTAGACCTCAATCCCAGCAGCCACCCCATCACCTTCGTGCTCGGGCGCGGGGAATCAGCTACCGTTTGCGGAGCAAGCCAGGCATGGTTGCGCAACGTCTACCCAGGCGTGGACCTTGAGCTCCGAATTGAGGCAGGGCGGCTTAAAACGTGGTGGCACGGTGACACCCAGACGTGCCTACGCATTCAATTTGAGGGTGCCGTAGCCCGCCGCGTGCCGCGAGCTCCTGCAGTGCTGGAACTAGAGACGCCGGCGGGTTCCGCGCGCATGGATGCCGCGACGGCCTACGACGCCCAAGGTCGCGAGGTGAACGTGCAGTGGCAGCGCACTCCTGAGGGCTGGACCCTTCATGCCCTCGGGGCTCAGCGCATCGATCCGACCTACGTGTTCAGCAGCTTTAGCGGTTCACTTAGCGACAACTTTGGGTACACCGCGACCTACGACCTTCAGGGGCGAACGTGGCTGGGCGGAGTGGCCTTCGGAACCCAATACCCCACGCAGAACGGAGTCCAAGCCAATTTTGGCGGCGGCGGAGTCGACATCGCCCTGATGCTGTTCAATCCGAGCGGAACGGGCATCATCTCGTCGACCTACCTCGGAGGGGCGGGTCAAGAGCAGCCGCATTCTCTGCGCGTGGCACCCAACGGAGACCTCGTGCTGATGGGGGTGAGCAACTCGAGGAATTTTCCGACGAGTGCTGCGGCCTACGATACGTCACTGGCCTACCAGCCTGCCGGCGGCACCATGGGTGGGGGAGGCGTAGTTTTTCAGTCGCCCACCGACGTGGTGCTGGTTCGGCTCAATCCCACGGGTTCGGCGCTGCAGGCCTCGACCTACTACGGCCGCTTT
>Ga0222714_10006882_pt1 | contig 10529 bp, 7 predicted proteins | sample C33_3DmetaG_FD_165048 | JGI IMG/M metagenome (GOLD analysis project Ga0222714, IMG submission 165048) | Estuarine water microbial communities from San Francisco Bay, California, United States - C33_3D | ecosystem: Environmental > Aquatic > Marine > Unclassified | place: USA: California... | reverse complement strand
CCGCAAAAACATGGAGGAATTTGTCAACTACGGCTATGTTGACGATGCCGGTGACGCAGCAGTCATTGACGGCCTTACATACGAAGTGAAAAATGTTGGCACAGGCGACATTGAGGTTCGTAAAAGCGGAAGCGTAAAAGACACTGCACACCTCTCAACAGAAGCCAAAAAATTCTCTACGTTCTTCCCAGACCCACGAGCACTACGACGCGTCAGCTCCCAATATTCATGGCTGTGGACAAAATCCGCACAAAACCCAGACGTGTTCGGTGACGCACGAACATTCGTAACCGCTTTGGACTTTGTCCAAAACAAAGTTTGGCGACCACTCACCCTCGTCACCGGCGGCTACATGTTCCGTAACATGCTTGAGTCCATCATGCGTCAAACCACCGCACGAGGAATCGCTTCAGGCCCCACTCACCCGATGCAATGGATACAGTCCATGATGGGCTACAAACACATCGGTGACCTTGAAGGCACACGTTGGCTTGGTGAAGCGGGAAGACTTGCCCGTGACCGCAACAAAGAATTTTTTGAAGCAACCGGCGCAAAAATCCGTGAACTTCAAGACCCGATCTACCTGCAAGAACGAGCTGTCCGTACAGGCCGATTCGCTATAGCAAAAAACACTGACAGCCCAGACGACTATGCCCGTGGCGTAGCAACAGAAATACGTCTGCTTGCTGGCGACGACGTTGCACGCAGATTAGCTCGAAACGAATCAATAGATGACATTGTCAACAATTTCTTAACTCAGCCACAAGGCAAAAAATATGTCCAAGAACTCCAGTCACGTTGGACGAACCGCCAAATTACTGGTGCTGACGGTCTGGAAACCCGCGGAACAGTCAGATTCATTAACGCTGACGGCACAATGGACGTTGACAACCTGAAAGCGTTTGTTAAATCAGTTGAAGACCGCCTGCATCTCAAAACAGGTTCCAGGTTCGAAATTGTTGACGGCAAAAGACAGTACATAGCCAACACCGGCTACGAAAGCCTCCGCCAAGCAATCGCGAACACAGAAGAAAACATGCTCGGAAGGTTTGTTGGTAGAAACGGACAACAATCTGACGCGTTCCGACAAGTCAACATCGGCGCAAAAATTGAAGACGGATACGAACCATTCGAGTACACGCAAGAATTCCTAGACGAAATTGCCTCAATCGCTTCCGACGCAGACGTACGCCTACCCCAATACGTCAAAATCGCTCCACAGCTTGAGGACCAAGTCATCGCAGGCAAATCAAAAGCAAACTGGTTTGACCAAACCACCAACCACTTCTTCAGCAGCGTGTTCGGCAAAAAAGAAGCATTCCTCAACCGTTCACCAGTATTCAGACAGTATTACTACCGCAAAATCAACGACCTCGTAAACGCCAACGAACTATCACCCGAAGCTCTCGCACGAGCATACGAAGCAGTTGCTGAAGGCGGCTACAGATATTTCAACGAAAAAGTTGACATGCTGTCCCGATTGAAACCCAATGCTAACGGGCGTTACGGCTGGGATGGCCGTGAAATCAGCGAACGGGCATACAAAAAACTGGTGTCTGACGCACAAAAAGACTTGACAAAAGCCAAAAAGCGTGTGAAGGCGAAAGGCCCTGACGCTTACGAAATTTTGGATGACGATTGGGCAGCACGATACGTCGGTTCAAAAGAACTATGGCAAAAAATCAAGGACGCACGCTCAGGCAACTTTAAGCCACCAACACCTGCACGCACCCGCCAGCTACAAGCATTAACACCTGACGCAAAAGGACGTTACCTTGTTGACGGCAAACTCGTTTCACAACGCCAATACGACCAGCTACTGATCGCATCGCGAGGACTTTCACTCGAAGAAGCATCATTCGCTGCCAAAGCATTCGCAATGGAAGAAACCAAACGAGTGTTCTACAATGCCGCAGAAGTCAACAACTTCACTGACATCATGCGTATCGCAATCCCGTTCGGCCCAGCATGGGGCGAAGCAATGCGGTTCTACACCAAAGAAGTCATCACAAAACCGAACCGTGCAAAGAACCTCGCCGTTTCAGTTCAAGGTGTCCGTGACGCAGACCCTGATGGCGACGGCAGAGGATTCTTCTACAAAGACCCTGTCACCGGCGAAATGATGTTCAACTACCCGTTCTCCACAGATCTGTTGCCGTTTATCGGTGCAGGTGCTGGAGCGATTTTGTTTGAAACGCTGTTTGGCCGTGGCCGCAGCGCAGTCGCAACCGCAGGACTAGGCGCAATTGCCGGACTCGGAACAGGAACCGTCCTTAAACAAGCAGTTGACGAACGCCTCGGGGACGCATCATTCCGACTCCAAGCACCAGCACAATCACTATCACAATCTTTCCAGGTGCTGCCAGGTTTCGGTCCGGTCATCCAGATGTCTGCCGCAAAACTGTTGGGAGACAAACCGCAGTTTGACGATGTGCTGTCAGTTATTTCTCCGTTTGGTTCATATGAAGATCCGCTGTCAAGCATTGTTCCGTCGTGGGCGCAGAAGCTGACACAAGCAATTACTGCCGACCCGGAGAATGACCGCTATTTTGCTGATCTGTATATCGAGTCATTCCGTGCAATTTATGCGACAGGTGAATACGACAATACGGATTCAACACAGATGCAGGAATTGCGTAAGCGTGCAGGGTCTGTCGCTAGGACGCTCCTTGTGTTGCGTTCGCTCGGCCAGTTTGTTGGACCTGCCCGCCCAGAACCTGAGCTGTTGGTGCCAACAAAATTCGAGGGCGAAGTCACTGTTAAAGACGTGGAACTGTTTGTCCAGGGAAATATCCCTGCATCAGTCCTTGCTTCCGTGTTCCGCACGATGCAGGAAGAGGACTACGAGAACGCTGTCGTAAACTTTTTGCAGACGTTCGGTTCAGAAGCAATGATGTACATGCCAGGTTTGTCAAACAGCAACGTGCAAGGTTTACAAGCAACTGACGTGTTCGGTGACTGGGAACGTCGCAATAAGGACGTAATTGAAGCGTTCCCGACGGTGTACGGATATTTCGCTACAACTGGCGGCGAGTTCGAACTATCAACCTATTTGCGCCAGCTGCGTTCTGGTGCTCGTGACCGTATCACCGATCCAGCAATCTTACAGCAGGACGCAGAAGCGTTGGTTGGCAAAGCGTTGTACATTCAGCAGGTACGAGAGCTGGGTGACGATTTGTCTGACCGCACAGCTGACGAACTGCGCCAGTACCGTACCGATCTGGAAAACAAGTTGCCAGGTTTCAAATATCAGCCGTTGAACATTAATGAACGTCAACAGATTCTTGCCCAGATCATTGATGCGTCAGAAAATTCTCCTAATTTGCAAGACAATGTGATCGCTGGCGCAGTGCGTACTTACAACGTTTACCGTGAGCAGGCGTTAGCTGTCGCTATCGAACGGAACCAGGGTGTTGACACCGGCAGTTTGCTCACACGCAAAGATAACGCCGATCTGCGACAATGGTTACGGAAAGTAGGCGACACGTTGACATCTCGAACACCACAATTTGAAAGAGTTTGGACACGAGTCTTTTTTGATGAGGTTGATTACTGATGGCTGAAGTTGTTGATGACACCAATGCAGACCCGTTGGGTATTGGCACCCCAACGTTTTACGCGCCTGCTCCCGACACCCCGTATCAGCCACCACCCCGACAAGTCGTAATTGACGGTCAACGCCAAGATTATTCAGGTCCAGGGCTAGTCAACGCAAACAACCAGTTCGATTTTTATGACGAGGCTGGCAACCCAGGGAACTACAACCTGCGAAACGACCCTCTTCAACTTTATTTGTCGTTGCCACAAGAACAACTTGATGGTTTGCTTGGTTTGATGGAAAACGTCGGCTACCGGGTTAACACTCGAGAGCAACAGCTTTCCGCTATTGGTGAGCTTATGGAAGCATCCAACGTTATTGGACGCACTTATGATGTGACGTTGCGTGAACTGGGTATGCGCGCCCCAGCGATGGCTAAAGCCGCACCCCGGTACAGGGTTTCTGCTCCTGGAGACATTCTTGCTGTCGGCAACGAGGTTGCTAAGAAAACGTTGGGTCGTGCATTCACTGAGGATGAGGGTCAGCGTTTTGTGTCGTCGTACCAGCAGGCAGAGTTGCAGTATCAGCAGGCTGGTTCTGGTGTGGTGACTTCTGCTCCGTCGGCTGATGTTGCTGCCGAGCAGTTTGCTACTCAGGCTGCTCCTGGTGAGGCTGAGGCTTACAAGTATTTGGGTGCGGTCGATATGTTGATGCGTAATATAGGAGCAATCTGATGGCAACAAGTTCAGCAACGCTTTCTGCAATAGCAAGATATTTGCAACCTAAATATGCGAACTATCTTTTGCGGGGCGGCGGATACAGTTCGGTGTCTGGTTTGCCACCCGCACAAAGATTGACAGCAGACGAAGTTTCGTTTTTTGACTTGGTGCGCGAAAGCGCATCGGGTTTACGTGTTGACGATTTGTTGCCGTATATGTCGGATACTTCGGGTGACACAATTCAAGAGGTCCGTGATTATCTGTCACCCATTTCGCAAGAACCTCAAATGCCTGTATCTCCGCCACTTTCAATTCAACAGATTGAAGCGGGTGCTGTCAAACCTGGATCTGTGCCAATCAGAACAGATATTGAGCCTGGAGAACTTTCAAGACCGGCAACTCCAGCGACATTACCTACAAGACCAAGACAGGATGGTCAGCGGTTTCCTACTGCGGCTGATGAATCAGCACTAGCGCAAGCAGAGTTTGGTTTGCCTCCAACAGTTCGCGAACCGTACACTGCACCGGAAGGTTACGAATGGGTTTATGATACCCAACAGTCAAAACCTGTTCTTGTTAAAATTGGCGAGGGTGGCGACAGGCCAGTTATTGTTACAGATTCTGGTGATGGCACCGGCGTTGTTCCCTCCGCTGTAGTGGAAACTCCTCCTGTTCCAACAGATTGGGAAACCGCAGCCCAGGAAATGTACCCCGAGTATTACGCCATCGTAAAAAACAATCCTGAAATTGCTGAACTACTCAAAAAATCACTTGCTCAAGACTGGTCAGAAGCCAAGTTCGCTGCCGAACTACGAGGAACAAACTGGTATCAAACCACCACCGCAGCAGCACGCGAATGGGACACAGCCAGCGCGCTCGACCCAGCCAGCTACCAAGCAAAAGTTGATGAAGCAGCCACAGCAATCCAAACAGAAGCGTTAAACCTCGGAATCCGACTATCTGACGCAACCCTACAAAAACTTGCGTTGGACTCGCAACGGCTCGGATGGGGAGCTCAAACCATCACAAACGCTATCGGCATGGCTGCGACAGAAGGCGGCAGCGAAGGAGCCACCCAGCTACGCGAAGGCTACTACGGGCAATCCGTACGCAACCTCGCAAAACAGTACGGTGTCACCCTCGCAGACCAAACATTCAACTCCTTCATCAACAAGATCGCTGTAGGAGAAGAAACCCTCGGCTCATTCCAAGACTATGCGATGACCATCGGCAAATCTCTGTACCCGCCACTAGCAGAACAATTCGATGCAGGACGCACATTCGAAGACATCACCGCAAGCTACAAAAACATTGCGGCAGACATCCTTGAACGCGACCCTAACTCGATTGACATGGCGAAACCAGAATGGGTTCAAGCCATCACCTACGTCCCCGACACTAAAACAGGTGAGCAACGTTTAATGAACATGCGCGAATGGGGCGACTACCTGCGTAAAACAGAATCGTTGGGATACCAAAACACTACCGAAGCCCGCTCCAGGGCTTACGAAGTTGGTAACAAAATTGCGAATATGTTTGGGAGAATCTGATGAGCATGACAGACGCAGTCGGCGGGATGACCGACTTGATTGAAGACACCGATCAACGATCCGCATATCAAATCATTGAGGACACGTTGCGCGCCTACGGCCTTGAAGGGCTGTCAGATTTTGTGAGCAGCATGGTGTTCGACGAAGACATCCTTGACCAAAACATTCTTGTTGGCCGTATCCGTGAAACCGAACAATACAAACAACGTTTCTCCGGCAACGAAGCACGCCGACGTGCAGGACTGAACACCCTGTCAGAAGCCGAATACCTGTCACAAGAAAACCGTTACCGCCAACTATTCCGCAACAGCGGTCTACCGGCGAATATGTTTACCGACAAAGACATCACCGATCAGCTCATCAGCAACGACGTGTCACCCGAAGAGGTAGCTGGCCGAGTCCAAAACGCTTATGAAGCAGTAGCTAACGCAGACCCTATAGTTCTGCAAGAAATGCGTCGCCTCTACAACATCGATGACGGCGGTCTTGCCGCATACTTCCTTGACCCAGAACGCTCACGGCCCGTTCTTGAAACCCAGGCTCGAGCCGCACAGATCGCTGGCGCAGCCGCACAATCCGGCATGGGTATCGGTGTCGGCACCGCAGAAGAACTTGCTCGCCGTGGTGTAAGCCAACAGCAAGCTCAGGCAGGTTTCCAAGCTATTGAAACAGGACAGGAAATTTTTGGTTTGACAACAGAAGAAGCTCAGGCTGGGGAGCAGGCATTCGGTCAAGAAGAGCAAATCGGTGCAGTGTTCGGTACATCAGCAGCGGCACAACAACGGTTGCGTCAACGTGGCCGTCGCCGTCAAGCAGCGTTTGAAGGTGGCGGTCGTTTTGCTGGTCAAGGCGCAGAACTCACAGGACTCCAATAACCTGTGCTATGATTGTTCCGATGCCCACGGTGGGCAGGAACCCCGCAAGGGAGAAATAGCAGCGTCACTATCTGCCTCCGGGTGGTGATTGGGCAAAGGAGTGTACATATGGACAGCGACTTCGATGAAGAGCAAGAAAGCAGAAATCCGTTACGCGATCGGATGAAACAGCTTGAAGCCGAAAATGCTGAACTGAAAGCGAAAGCAGATGCAGCGTCTACCGCAGCACGGGAGTTGGCGTTCGTCAAAGCAGGTATTGACCCTGAGTTGCCGATCTCCAAATATTTCGTGAAAGCATACGACGGTGAACTATCCGCTGACGCGATCCGTGAAGCAGGTATCGAGGCAGGACTTCTGAAAGACACGCAGGCTGAAAGCATTAGGCAGGAAGCCGGAACGTGGAATCGGACGAACCAGATTGCGGCAGGTTCAGAATCGGACGTGCCAGTTGATTTTGTTCAACGCATTTCACAAGCAAAGTCTCAGGCAGAGGTCGAAAAGTTGCTGGCCGAAGCCCAAGCACAATCCGAAGCCTTCTAACCGTTAGGGGGCTTCCTCTTTCCGAAAGGTTTGATCCCCAATGGCATATACCCAACAGTCATCAGTATCCGTCGATCAGGCGGCATTTGATCGGCTCGCATATTTTGCGCTCCGTTCAGAACTCCTATTTGACGCTGTAGCAGACGTTCAGCCGACCCAGCAGGCGATGCCTGGTACGTCGGTCACGTTCACGATCTTCAATGATCTTGCTGAAGCGACCACCCCACTCAACGAAATTGTTGACGTTACCGCTGTTGCGATGAGCGACAGTCAGGTGACAGTGACCCTCAACGAATATGGTAACGCTGTTGCTACGACCGCTAAGCTGCGTGGCACCTCGTTCCTTGACGTTGACACGGTTGCAGCAAACGTTGTTGGTTACAACGCTGGTTCGTCACTTGACACCATCGTGGCTGACGTGTTGAAGGGCGGTTCCAATGTCGCTTATGGCGGCGGCGGCGCAACCACCCCAACGTCACGCACCACCGTTCAGGTTGAGGACGAGCTGGAAGCAAACGACATCCGTAAGGCAACCGCTGAACTGCGTGGCGCAAACGTCCCAACGTTCAACGGCCTGTACATGGGATTCATCCACCCGGACGTTTCCTATGACCTCCGTTCGGAGACAGGTGCAGCGGCGTGGCGTGACCCACACGTCTATGTCGATACCGACATGATTTACAACGGTGAGATTGGTGCTTTTGAGGGTGTCCGTTTTGTTGAGACACCACGCGCACCTATCTTTGCTGACGCATCAGACGGTGCCGGTGCTGCCGGTAACATCGATGTGTACGCAACTTTGGTGATGGGCCGTCAGGCTCTTGCTAAGGCACACTCAATCGTTGATGGTAACGGTGCGCTTCCTAAGATTGTTCGTGGCCCGATCACTGACACTTTGGAGCGTTTCCGCCCAATCGGTTGGTACTGGCTCGGCGGTTACGGTCGCTTCCGTGAGGCAAGCCTCCGTCGTATCGAGTCATCGTCCAGCATCGGCGCAAATAGCTGATCTGGTTGATACCTGTAGCGTTGCCTCCCGCTTCGGCGGGGGGCTTCGCTGTTTCTGGGGTGCTATTATTTAGGGACAACTACTGGGAGTAGACATGAGTATTTCTAATTATGCTGAGAACAAGTTGCTGGATGCGATTGGTGGCACGTCGTTTAGTGTGACGACTGCGTATTTGAAGTTGCATACGGGTGATCCTGGTGAGGATTGCACAGCTAATGCTGCGACTGAGGCGACTCGTAAGGCGGTGTCGTTTGGGTCTGCGTCTTCTGGGTCGATGGTTTCGTCTGCGACTGTTGAGTGGACGAATGTTTCGACGACTGAGACTGTGACTCATTGGTCGTTGTGGGATGCTTCGTCTGCTGGTAATGCGTTGTGGTCTGGGGCGTTGGGTGCTTCTGCTGCGTTGACTGCTGGTGATACGTTTCAGATCACTTCGTTGACGTTGACGTTGGACTGATGGCTACTAATTTTCCGGGTTCTCAGGATTCGTTTACTAATCCTACGTCTGGCGATACGCTGGATTCGCCGGATCATGCGGCTCAGCATTCGAATGTGAATGATGCTGTTGAGGCTATTGAGTTGGCGTTGTTGGATGGTGCGCCTTTGCATATTGATGATGTGAATGAGCGTGTTGGTATCGGTACAACCAGCCCTAGCGCAGAGTTAGATATTCAAGGGGCATCAAACCCTGAGATTCGTTTGCAGTCAACAGACAGTACCGACCCGTTCCTGTATTTTGGGGATCAGGTTGATGCTGTTCGTGGCGGTATCGGTTACGACACTTCTGCTAATGCTTTGCAGTTGCGTGGGTACAACAACTCCACTCGCATGACGATTGACTCGTCTGGCAAAGTCGGTATTGGCACAACCAGCCCCGACCACGCTCTTCATATCGTATCTGGTACTGGTGTTCAGAATTTGCGATGTCACAATGATTCAGGAAGTGAAGGGTTCCGTGTTGCGGCAAGCCTTGTTCGCTCTTCAAGCATCGTGAACCTGACAACTGCTAGTGCCGCAAACGTGTTCATCAATACAGCAAACAACACGATTTACCGTTCCACATCATCAGCGAAATACAAAACTGATATTGAAACACTAGAGGACGAGTACGCCGACATCGTGTTCGAGTTACGTCCCGTATGGTACAGGTCAACAACAGGCAACGACCCCGAAGAGTATTCATACTACGGTCTGATTGCTGAAGAAGTCGCACAAGTTGATCCCCGCCTCGTCCACTTCGGTGCTACCGCAGACTGCGGATGCGTAGAAGACGAAGATGGACACATTGAACATGAACAAGCATGTTTGACAGAACCAGAAGGCGTGTTCTACGAACGGCTAGTTCCACACCTAATCAACGTGGTGCAACGCCAACAGGCACAAATAGATGCGCTGACCGCCCGCATTGAAGCATTAGAGGCATAAACCATGTCCCGTCTGTACAACAACAGCGGGTTCACCTACAACGCGTCGAACCTCACATACAACGGTGCAGAAATACATGCCCGCACCGCAACAGGTACAGGGACAGGCGCATCCACAGCGACCGGCGTAAAAGTACAACTACGCACCGCAACCGGCACCGGCAACGGCACCTCCACAGCAACCGGCCTCCACAGCCAACTACGAACCGCAACAGGTTCAGGCAACGGCACATCAAACAGCTCGATACTGCACGAACTATTACGCACCGCCTACGGGTCAGGTGGAGCAACAGCAGGCGACACCGCTACAGGACTCCACACCCATGTTCGTGTTGCTACCGGGTCGGGAACAGGTGCAGGGAACAGCACCGAAACACACGTTCATGTCCGCACAAGCACAGGGAACGGCACAGGGAACAGCACCGGAACAGGACTGCATGTTGCTGTCAGAACGGCTACTGGTGCAGGTACAGGGTCGTCTACCGCTGCCAACTTGCACAAACATTTGCGTACCGCCACCGGCGCAGGCACCGGCACCCAAGCAGCAACCGGAGCAAAAGTGTCAAAACGTGACGGCACAGGCGCAGGCACCGGATCAGACATCCCATCCACCTGGACAAAGAGCTTCATTTTCCGGCCACCCGCCGAAGCAGATTTCGTGTGGGCCAACTACCATTCCGCAACCCCAGCAAACCGTTTATTCTCACGCCTTGAACCGGGCGCACGCAGACTCAACGTCTACAAACTTTCCGACGGCACATACACGTCAACCGACCCACGCAACGACAACGCTGTCGTTAAAATATATTTCGGTGGACACGAAAACTTTGTCACCGCCGAAGAAAAAGCCGATCTCATCGCAGCCGGATACGAGGTA
>Ga0222714_10006881_pt1 | contig 10529 bp, 6 predicted proteins | sample C33_3DmetaG_FD_165048 | JGI IMG/M metagenome (GOLD analysis project Ga0222714, IMG submission 165048) | Estuarine water microbial communities from San Francisco Bay, California, United States - C33_3D | ecosystem: Environmental > Aquatic > Marine > Unclassified | place: USA: California... | reverse complement strand
ATTAACTGTTGCATCAGTTCTTGTAAGTTTTTCCGCACCAGTTGTAATTCTTTGTTCTCCCGAGAACGTAGAAATACCAGCAGTTACAAGTAAACCACCAGTGTCAATTCTTATACCAGATCTAGCAGTGATGAGTCCAACAGAGTCAATATTAGTTACATCTTCATATGTCAAAGTTCCGGCAATACTTACGTTACCACTAAATGTGGCCGCTGCAGCAACTACATTATTAACTGTAATATTGGGAGTTCCTGAGAGTCCAGATGCACTTGATGCAGTGTCTGCATTACCAGTTACATTACCAGTTAAATTTCCACTGAAACTTGTGGCTGTTGCAACACCTGTTACAACTGCTCCAAGAGGAAATGTTGGAGCACCTGTCCCTGCCTTGTCGTATATATTGTCAACTTGTAACTGAGACATTAGACTATAACTTTTTAGTTATTTATATCAGCGAGCACGGGCTGAACGGAACGGATTTTCAGCGAAGGCTGCGTAGATGTAAGTCACACCACTTGAATTTACACCGATATGTCCACTTGAGACTGTTTTGATCTTGAATCCATTAGATAAGAAATCAGTAGAATAGTTTGGATTAACGGATTCGCCATCAGGCAAACTCGCCCACAGGCGAGAAATTGCTGCATTATATGAGTCACGGTTTGAATCAAGGATTACCCAGTCTCCATAACCGCTATCATTTGTACTTGAAGATTTGATCAAAATCCACCTCGGCCTAAAGCCGGTATACACGAACGGCCCGTCAGTATCGCTGCCGTTGCCGGTGTAGCTGCCGAAGGCGCTGTAGCCTTCGATTGGGGCGAAGCAGAAGTTGACTAAATCTACAGATCCTCCATACAAATACGAAGCGTTAAATGTAATTACAGACGAATTTGCTGCTGTGTTTGCCCAAGCACTTGTATCCGTAGCGACCGCAGCAGTGCTATTAAGAATTAAATAATGTGATCCAGGATTTGCTAAAAACGAAGTGCGAACATACCAAGCCCCCGTACCATCTTTCCTCTTGGAGATTATCAGGCTAGGGGTAACACCTAAGCCATGCCCATATGTATCTGCAGTGCCAGATGGGCTTGCAGTAACAATCGAGAACCCCGCACTGGGATTAGCTCTCACAACTGATGGAATGCTACCATCAAAGTTAGAAGCACCTGCTGTACTATTTGTATTAATCTGTCCACCCATTGCGGAGTGATTGGAGCAATAATAATAAAGTGTGGGAGCACTTGCTGCAACTTCAATTCTTGTATATGCACCAGCACTGCCAGGAGTTCCAAAAGTAGTTACATTAGTAGTATATTCTGTTCCAGCACCATGAGTTCCATCAGATGTTTCTGAGAATTTAAATGGATGTCCACTGTTACTACTATCTGATTGATCAAAAGTATAAGTACTTCCCTCTTCAAGATTGATTGTTGGTTTTTGATCTCCATCAATATAGAATCCACCACCAATTCCACCAGGAACTGTTACTGTATAAGTTTTATTGCTGTTAGATCCGGCGTCCCAAGCCCAGGTTACATACGTTTCGCTAGGCGTATTTACCCCACTTCCAGTGCCTTGAACAAATCCTGTAGAGCTTGTTGATTGGACACCACCACTCCCGTCGTACTCTTGATCAGTAACTTGTGATTGCAGGTACTTGGTAGTGATACCGCTTACGACATTTTGAAGAACATGGCCTGAAGTAGCAGTCCTACATTTTGTCCAAGTGAAATCTGGTTCGAAGTTAAGAGGAACTGTTATGTTGCTACCTGTTCCCGTATAAGTCGCCACACCAACATACTGACTACCATCTTCAATGGTAGGTGTTGGGAGGTTAGCAGTGTTGAGGGCTTTGAATCCGGTTGGGGCCGAATAGGCGAAGGCACGTTGGCCGAAGTTGGCGTCAGCACCAGCCGAACCAAACCCTTGAATAGCGAATAACCAATCAGTATCTCCCGTGGTAAACGTAGTGGTTGGATTAGCGCCCGTTGAAGGGTTACCCGAAAGATCCCACGTGCCATCAACTCCGGTCCACATTTTGCCTGCACCAAAATCAACCGCAATCATCAATAGTTGACCACTGCTGAACGTAGCTAATCCAGTGACTTGAGCATTTGCGCTGTAATAAATACTTCCAATATTCGCTCTCAGTCTTACGTCTGCAGGAGAGGCAAAACCGTATGTACTAGAAGCAGCACTGAATTTAGATGTCTCTTTAACAATGCCTACCTGCAAAACAACTGCATTGATGCTAAATTCGCAATACCACTTACCAGAGCGCAGACCAAGAGTTGACAAGAAACCTGAGTAATGTAAGGTGCCTCCACTGGAAGTAAACTTAAGATTTCCCTCAGACAACGTACCAATAAGTGCCGTCATATTGCCTGTGTCAAGCGGATTCCAAGTGCAGTAATTCCCAGCCAATTCTCCCCCAACTCCGGTGTCTTCAGTTGTTGTGGTATCAGCGTTTGATGGTGAGTCAAGGAGGGAGTCATTGGCCGATTCCGCTAGATAATCAATTAAAATTGACCCATCAACACGAATTGCACCGACTCCCATAAAGTCGCTGGGGCCGGTTGTCGCAAAAGAGATACTTGTGATCGTACCTGATCCGCTAGCAATTGTCGTCCATCCATTCGCTGCACAAAACACAGTAGAACCACCATTTAGGCTCGTGTTAGAGTCTGCCAGTCTGGGTAAAACTTCAACCAAAGACGAATAAGAAATACTTGAACTAGGCGTAAATGTAATGGTGGCAGCGGCAACGGTAGCGGTCGCAGCGTTACTAAGAATACCATTGAAAGCATTAACAGGTGTTGTTATAGACCCGCTACTTACTGATAAGTCTCTTGCGTAAAAACCGCTGCCTGTCACAACACTGATGTTATTAGCCGTCCAATTATTATTATTTCCACTATCATCATACCCCAGAGTAGTAGCAGAAATAGTATCAGAGAATGGTAAGTGGAATGTGTTAACCCCTGATTTTGAACCAGTATAACGCTTTGGTTGCCATACACCATAAGTATCAAAAGTTCCGAATTCTGTTGGTTCAAGGGCAGAGCCGTCAATCAGTTGGCAGTCAGCCAATAAGACATTAGATGTAACTCCTATTCTGTGAAGAACATTGTTGTTGACGGAAGTCACATCGTCTGGGTTTGGATCACTTGAATAGTCAAAATCTGTCTGCTCTACGCCATTAACGTATAACCTAACTCGATTACCGGGAGTTGCTTGCGTAGTGTCCCACACCAAAACGATGTGATACCAAGCGGATGGATCCCTAAAGACTGCCGTGGTAGTTCTCCAGGCAGAGCTATAACCTCCAACGCGCAGAACGCCAATGTTAGATTGCCAACGTAAATCAAAATAGTCTAGTTGTGCACTCCCGGATCCATACGCAATCAGTAGGTAATCATCAGTTCCGTCATAAGGTCCTGTCAGTTTTGCCCATGTTGAAAATGTCCACGTCTTCCGATTACCAGCAGTTGACGGAGTGCGGCTGAGGTATGCGGCGTCGGCTGAGTTAAATCTCAAACTTCTGGCAATTTCATATCCAGTATCAGCAGCAGTAAAGATATAAGAACCAATACCACCTCCCATTCCAAGAAGGCTGATGATTGGACTTTCTTTCTTGTGATACTCAAACATTATCTGCCTCTCCTATCAAGCAAAGTTATTTAATGAACCCAGAACTGTATATGTTGCGCTTGCTGTTTTGATAACTTGTATTGCATAAACATCAATACCACTTGCACCACCAGTAGAAGGATCTGAACCACCTAACCACTTAACATCATTATAAGCATTATCAATATTCACACAAGTTGAATAACCTGCCGCAGCTGCTGTTGTAATAATAGTAACTGCCATTGCATCACCAACTCCCATCTGTGTATTGATACCAACAGATGAAGTAATGTTTGGTGTGGATGTTGTGGTTTCTGTAGTGGTAAAGTAATGAACCATACCATTATCAACATTAATATTGGTATTATCGCTTAACTTACCTGCAGTGATATTAATTTTTTCTCTTAGTAATGCACCACCATCAAAATCAGCACCTTTGAAAGTAGAAACACCAGAGGTAACATTGATACCACTTCTTGCAGTAATCAAACCAATTGAATCAACATTGGTTACATCTTCATAAGTTAATGTACCAGCAATAGATACATTTCCAGTTGATGTAATATCTGTAACTGTAATACTTGGAGATCCAGTCAGACCAGTTGCATTACCAGTTAGATTACCTGCAAAACTTGTAGCTGTTGCAACACCAGTAATCACAACACCATCAGGTAAAGTAGGAGCACTACCTGCTGTTCTACCTCTTAAATTTGTTACTCTTAAGTCTGACATCAGAGATCTCCTATTTGTAGAACATCAATAACCATTGTCTTACCTGCACCAACAGTGACTCCAACACCAGATGAAATTGTAATATTTGGAATGACTGAAACAATAATTGATGAACTCTCACCTGCATTTAGAGTATCAAGAACAAGATCTTGATCTACTACTGCTTCTCTATCAATATAACTGAATGGTGTTGAAGTTCCATCATCATAACTGATTGCAGTTCCAAGGCCTCCACCACCTCCACCTGCAATGCTGATGTCAATAGTATTGCCATTAACTGCAAAAGTGTTTCCAGTTCCTACAAAGTTTAAAGTTTTTGCAGTTCCAACTACTGTGCCTGCTGATTGAATACCAATTGCAGCACCAGTAAATGTCCCAGTGACTGTTAAATTACCATCAATGGTTTGATTTGCTGCTGCTGAAACAATTGCATCAGCGACACGGAAATCATCAAAAATTTGAAACTCTAATGTATCTCCTTCTGTTGCTGGAGTTAAAAGAGTAACTGTTGAGCCGTCTCTTGCTGTGTAGTCAGTGCTATCAACAAGTCGTACACCATTTCTAAAAACACTGATCGCATTAATTCTATAACCATCAGTGACTGTAAAAAGCGTTTGAGATGCTGTTGCAGTTACACTGATGACTTTAGAAGCCACATTTGATGTTAATGTTATAGGATTGCCTATTGCCATCTTATTGTTTTTTAGTTATTTATGAAGGATATGCAATGATGACGATACCGGAACCACCATTTCCAGAAGGTCGTGCGTTTGTTGGATAACCTCCTCCTCCGCCTCCACCTGTTCCTACTTTTCCAGATTCGGCTGGTGTAGTAGATCTTGCGCTATTTCCTCCACCTGCATATGGACCGCCAGGACCTCCACCTCCTCTAATAATATCATTTCCATCAGCACCTGCACCACCACCCCCAAACCATTGTGCTGATGGAGATCCACTAGGACCTGGAGCACCAACATCATTACTCGTTCCTGCAATGAGGACTTGAACTCCAATTCCGCCGTGACAACCACCACCAGGGCCTGGAGCACTCAATCCAGCTCCACCGGCACCTCCACCTCCACCAGCACCTGTTCCACTACCCTCTCCACCAGGATATCCTTGAACTATTGGGTGATTTGGATCTGCAGTGTTTCCTGCTCCACCAGCTGGAGGACTAGAATCTGCTGAAGCACCACCACCCGATCCACCAGATTGACCTGGGAAGGCAGGAGGAGTTCCTCTTGATCCGCCGCCGCCGCCACCTGCGCCACGAATAAAGTCTGCTCCAGGATATGATGCTGGAGTTGGATAAAACTCAGATCTAGATCCAGTAACTCCTTTAACTCCAGGTGCGCTTTCTGGAGATCCTGCTCCTCCCCCACCGATAGAAACAGTGTATTGGCCTAAAGAAACGGGATAAGAGGGAGCAGCAAGTGGATGTCCGGAAAGATTTGTCCTTAAACCTCCTGCTCCACCACCACCGCCGACTACACATCCACCTCCTCCACCACCACCGACTACAAGATACTCTACAGAGGTTAGTGTTGGGTTTGTAACATCAAAAATACCAGAATTTGTAAAGACATGAACTGTCTTTGTTGGTGTGAAGCTAACAGCACCACCAGTTGCTTTTTGTGTTGCTGCTAGTTCTTTGATTTTATAACGGACTACTACGATTCCGGAACCACCGTTGCCTCCAGAGCCTGAATTTTCATAACCAGTAGATCCTCCACCACCTCCACCTGTTGCCGAAATACCAGAAAAACCGGGGAATCCACTACCAGGAGCTGGAGGTCCACCATTTCCTCCACCTGCATATGGACCTCCAGCTCCTCCACCTCGACCAACATTTGGAGCAGTTCCAAATGGAGCATAAACTAATCCACCACCACCGCCTCCGGCAAACCAACCACCACTAGAACCAGGTCCAGGAGCACCAATATGATATGTTGAACCAACAATTGTACTTCTTTTACCTATGCCACCATGTCCTGCAGTGCTGTCTGTTGATGAAGTTCCACTTCCAGTTCCGCCAGCACCTCCAGCTCCACCGCCACCGCCGCCGCCATGTCCGTTAGGACTTGGAGAACCTGCACCACCAGGATATCCTTGATTTGGTTTTGCTGGTTGTGGTGATGGACCATCTAGACGTGATCCAGTTCCTCCAGCACCAGGAGCACTTGGATATGAGCTACTTCCGCCGCCATTTCCACCATCATCTCCAAGTTGATTAGTTCCCCAAGTACCGCCTCCACCTCCACCTTGCGATCTAATATTTGATGGGTGTGCAAATTGACTCCATCCACCAGGAGCTCCTTTTGGCGAAGTTCCATTACCCGTACCAACAGCTCCAGCTCCACCTGCCCCAACAGTTATTGTATAAGAAGTAATTGTAGCGGTAAGTGCTGACTCTGCTGAAGGTGAGGGACCACCTGGTCCCTCTGGCATTGTAGTTCTAAAACCACCAGCACCACCACCACCAGAGTGTTGAGTTCCTCCTCCACCACCACCAGCAACAACAAGATAATCAACAGTATTGCCAAAAGTACCAAGTTCTTCTACTTCAAAAGTACCTGTTGAAGTAAAGATATGAGCTCTATAGACATCAGAACCATCTACATAATCACTTATGATACCACCAGTCGCTGTTAATCCTGCTGGAGGTGGTACTTCATTAGAAGCATCCGTACCACTTCTCAGAAAGGTATCTAAAAATTCTTGTAATGGATTATTTAACGATCTTACGCCCATTGGATGTTTTTTGAGTATTTATGAAGGATAAGCAATAAGGACAATACCGGAACCACCTTTTCCGCCCAGTTCAGTATTAAATCGGCCTCCACCACCACCGCCAGTATTAGTTAATCCATCACCACCAGCACCTTTTCCACCACCACCAGAACCACCAGCGCCGCCGCCTGGAGCTCCTCCTGGTGATGATAAACCTCCTCCACCACCAGCAAGATAAAATGAACCACCAGGGCCAGGAGTTCCTAAACCACCACCTCTTTGATATGGTTGTGGATTTGTAGTATCACTTGGAGCAACTGCTGGATTTCTAAATGCTGGTGGTACTTGAAGTCCTACACCACCTGCTGCACCGCCTGCAATTCCATTTTGTCCAGATCCACCAGCGCCGCCACCAGCACCAGTTCTAAATGGAGAGACATAATTTCCTCCAGGATATCCTTGTTGTGTAGGCCCAGGATAGTTATAACCAGATCCACCAGGAGCTGTGCCAGGAGAATTCCATCCTCCTCCACCACCAGAACCTCCATTTTGTCCATATGCATTTGGCTCTGGACCAGACGGCGGAGTGCTAGCACCTCCACCACCACCTTGAGATGTTACTGGGCTTGGGAATGCCACTGATGAATTATTTCCAGGTTGTCCAAGAGCAGTAGCAGGAGTTGGTTCATCATAAATTAAGGTATTTCCACCTGCACCAACAATAACTGGAGCGGAAATGGGTCCTGTAATTGGAATCGTATTCGTTAAATAACCACCAGCACCACCTCCACCACCATAACCACCAGAAATTCCACCAGCTCCGCCACCAGCAACTACAACATACTCTACAGTTTCATTAAAAGTTCCTGGTGTTGCAAAAGTACCAGAACTTACAAAGGTATGAATAGTCTTACCACCATAATAACTTATAGCACCACCAGTTGCTTTTGCGGTTGCTGCTAGTTCTGCGATTCGATAACGGACGACTACGATACCGGAACCACCGTTACCTGCGACAATATTGGTTGTTCCACCATATCCAGCTCCTGCTCCTCCACCACCTCCTCCAGTAAATTCAGCACCAGCATTATTAAATCTATTATCTCCAGTATTTGTTGGTGTAAGAGTATTAGTGTTATATCCACTCCCACCTTGAGTTGAGTTTCCAGTAAATTTTCCACCTCCTCCTCCACCACCAAGTCCACCATTGTTACTAGGAGATGGATAAGATGCACCTCCACCGCCACCACCCCAATAAAAAGGAGCGCCGAGTATAGTGTTTTCTATTCCGGCACCACCATCTGCAGGCTCAGGCGGAATCCCTTGAGATCCATTATATCCATCTCCTCCTGCTCCTCCTCCGCCGCCAGCTCTAGTACCACCAGCACCACCAGTTCCATTTCCCGACGTAGAAGTTGCAGATTCTAAACCAGATCCTCCAGCAGATCCATTAGTAGCATTTCCAGTTGCACCCTCTTTACCTGGAGATCCGTTTCGAGATCCACCACCACCACCACCTCCAGCTGTTAAAGAAAATCCAGTTGTATTTGTACCATTTGGTGCCGCCGGACTAGTATCAGTACTTGGAACTAATGCTGCTGCTCCACCACCAACTACGATAGGGTATGGAGATACTGTAACAGGAACAGAAGTTGAGTAAACTACACCTCCACCGCCTCCACCACCACCATTAGGAGCATTGCCAGCTCCTCCACCACCAACAAGTAAAACATCGATAGTATCCCCAAGATTGCCAGGTTCTGTTACGTCAAAAGAACCCGATGAAGTAAAAATATGAGCTCTATAAACAGTAGGACCATTAACATAATCACTAATGATACCACCAGTCGCTGTAATACCTTCTAGAGGTGGCACTTCTTTAGAAGCATCCGTTCCCGTCTGTGCGAGGTAATCTATAAAACTTGCAAGTGGATTTCCGAGTGCCCTAAGTCCCATCTTATATCGTTTTTTGAGTATTTATATTTGATATCTAATTACAACAATTCCAGGTCCACCATTACCCCCATCAGGCGTAAAACCAGATCTGCTTCCTCCACCACCTCCACCACTATTAGTGACGCCAGGTTGCCCTTGATCTATTGCTGGATTTGAAGGTCTTGCACCACCTTCACCACCTCCACCAGGACCACCATTACCACCAGATGACCCAGATGCTGGTGCGGGTGGGCCCCATCCACCACCTCCTCCCCCTCCAGCAAATAAACCACTTAAAGGAACAAGTCCAGGAACTCCAATGAATGTTCCTGTAAAGGCAGGAAGTGGATATCCAGCACCACCGGCAGAACCACCAGGGGGTAAAAATGGAGCATTTGGAGTGCCCGCTGCACCTGCTCCGCCACCACCAGATGCTTTTTGTGCTCCAGCTGGGTTTGCTCCACCAGGATTACCTTTGTTGTGTATTATGGTAAAATCTCCAGGTAAACCTGTATTAAAACCTGGTTGAGTAGTTACAGCAGTTGTTTGTTGATTACCGGTAATACCACCACCAGATCCGCCAGGATATGTGGGAGAATAGTCAGGACTACTATCTCCCTGGTAAGCACCTCTACCACCACCAGCGGCAGTAATAGTAGTTGGACCAGGAAATACTATAGTTGAATTATCACCGGGATTAACTGGACCAACAACTCCACCACCAGCACCCACTGAAATTGTTAAAGTACCACTTCCATTTAAAGTAGTGGTGCCATTTACAAGTCCACCAGCACCACCACCACCGCCACCACCGGCATACGGTGGACCAGCACCTGGTCCACCACCATCGCTTCCAGCACCTCCACCACCAATTACCAAGAATTCAATGGTTTGTGCATCTGCATTTGTGAAAGTAAATGTTGCAGGTCCTGTAGAAGTAAAGGTGTGGTAAACATATCCATTTCCTGGTTCAAGAGAATCTACATCTCCACCTGACGCGGAAAATCGTTCTACATAAGGATTAGAAGCCCTATTACCAGTGTTTCCGAACCGATATCTAAATGATGCTAATGCATTTCCAAACGATCTTACGCTCATAATTAGACTTCAACATCGCCGTTTATTAGGAAGTTAACAGCAGAACCAATACCAGTTCCACCAACGTCTGGTTGATTTACTTCTACAGAAATTGCATCAGTTGGAGTCAGAACAACAGGATAGTTGGTTTCAAAGAAAGTTGTCTCACTTGGAGCTAAGTCAACTCTTAAAATTCTATTTGCAGTAACTGCAACAGAAACTGGGTTGGTATCAGGGTTAATGTAGAGCGAAACCCTTGCAGTTCCCAATCCAGTGTTGTGCATTACAACACTTCTTACATAAGTTGTTGATGCTGTTCCTGCATCAGTAGCGGTCACACCAGCAGTAAAGATTCCAACAGTGCTAATGCCTGTAACTGATGTGATACTTAATACTTTAGTCTTCTGGAGTGCCATCTCTTT
>Ga0222714_10006880_pt1 | contig 10530 bp, 12 predicted proteins | sample C33_3DmetaG_FD_165048 | JGI IMG/M metagenome (GOLD analysis project Ga0222714, IMG submission 165048) | Estuarine water microbial communities from San Francisco Bay, California, United States - C33_3D | ecosystem: Environmental > Aquatic > Marine > Unclassified | place: USA: California... | reverse complement strand
ATTCAAATCCACATCTAGAACAGGAAATGGATCAAGTTACCCAGCAAATCATCAAACTGAGTGACGAAATAGAAGCAGAATACACAGCCATGACACTGTGATTTAAACTAGGGTCAATTATAAATATAACACAATGAGATTAGACAATATTGATTTTTACTCTGCTGAAAAATTGCAACAGATGATTGAACAACGATTTGGGCAGAAAATAGCACTTGAAGATTTAAACGATGATTCGTTAGATATTTTCAAAATGTCTGTGAGCGAATCTGTTAAAAATTTTGAAAGATCTATGGGTTTTAACAAAAATTCTACAAACCAACACTACATGGAAAACAAAATTCTTTTAGACTATATTAACAAAGAACAAGAAAAAAGATTTAAAGTTGCTAGAGTACAAGGTGATAAGATCGAACTTAGCGATCCTAAAAAGCCGGGTGTTACCACCACAGTAGATACAAAAACTGTAGACATGGATATCGACGACAAAGGTAATACAACATTAAAACCTAAAACTAACAATCAACTCAACAAACCAAAAGTTAAAATAGGACAACAAGTTTCCATGGAAGATATGGACGATGATGCCAAAGAATTTATGAATTATCTCGACAGCAAAGGCTATACTATCACAAGTCAAGGAGCGGGGCCAAACGGTATATCAATAGAATATAAAGACAGAGATGGTAAAACTCACACAGTGAATTTTAAACACGGCGGAGTAACCGAAACACATACAGATAAAAATGATGATTTAGAAAGTATTGTCGCACCAGAATTTAAAAAAGTTGTACATGCTATGCAACAAGGCATGAGCAAAGATGAACTTAAAAGAAAATTTCCTAAAATGGAAAAACAAATTGATATGATAACAACAGATTTGAAAAAAGTTATGGAAGTTATTGTAGGTCACTTACATCTTTCAAGAGGTGTGCAAATCGAAGAATCTAGTCTTAATTTGTCAGGCAAAGAATCAGCGGCTCTTCGATTACTTGTCGGTGCGGACAATTTTGCAATGGCAAGAAGAGCATTTGAATTAGCTCGTAGAGGACAATCAATACCAGCGAGTTTGTTGAAAGGATTTCTCCCTATCATCGAAAAACTCGAAACATTTATTAAAGGAGGAGTAGGAGCCGTGAGTAGACTTAAAAACTTATCATCAATAGTTGGTGAAAACTATGAAGCAAGATTAAAAAAACTTTTAGAAAACGAGATGGAAACATCAGAGATTCTTCTAGCATCACAAGACATTGTAGATCAAATTACAGACATGTATGAAAAAATTGCTGAGATTAAATCATCTGCTGTGTTAGAACTAGTAGACAGAATGTCAAATGAAATGGGGCAAGAGCAAGCAGAATCATTTGCTAATCAGATAAACCCAACTTTGGAAGCACTTGAGCAAGCACTTTCTACAGCAAGAAAAGGCGCACAAGATTCAGTTGCAATCGTAAAAGGTGAAGCACCACAACCAATGGCCGGCGACAATGATGATGGAAGTGATGCAGACATAGATTTAGACACAGATATAGGTGGTGATGCAGACATTGAAGGCGGAGACGACTTTGGTGCTTCTGATCCTGCTGCCGGTGGTGAAGAGCCAGCTGGTCGTGCAGAAAGATAATGTTAATTGTTGAAATTGACAATGCTTCTCATCATTTAGCTACTATCCTAAACTATTTCAAACAAGAAGCAGATTTTAATAAAGTACCTGCTGTTATTCCTATCAAATCTCTAAGTGATTATTTTGATGATCAAGGAATGGGAATTAATGTAGATACCATCAAGCATCTTATATCTACAGATCCTCAAATTAAAAATCTTATCAAATCATTCGACGGTGAAAAAATCACAATAGACACAGAAGTCGAAACAGACAATCCTGGTGAGATAAAAGGATCAGATCAAGTCAGTAAAATGGCTAAAAGAGCATTGAAAAAACGCTCATAATATTGTATAATATTTTTTTATGATCAGAAAGATTAAAAATCTAGAACATCATCTATTTGTCGAAGATCCGGTAAGACCGCATATAGAAACTGCATTTAGAATTACTGAACCAAACGAAACCTATGTGTATTCTATCGATGATCAATCTATAGATGCAATTATTTGTGTTGCTTACACTAGCAATGTGCCAATAAATGAAACAGAATTAAGAATATCCGGTGATTCAGTTGCAACATTTTACACTGTCTGGAGTTATAAAAAAGGTGCCGGCACAGAAATAATCTTTACAGTTCTACAACACATAAAAGATACAAAACCTAATATTAAAAGATTTGTGACTCTTTCACCTTGCACAGAAATGGCAACTCGTTTTCATCTAAAGAACGGTGCAATTCTGTTAAACAAATATGAGGAGTTTCAAAACTTTGAGTACAAGTAATATAAAACCACCACCGTTTGTTGAACGATTTGAATATCATAAATTAGAACAGATCAACGAAGCAGGTCGCAGAGTATATCAAACTCCACAAGGTGATCGCATACCTTCAGTGACAACTATCCTATCTAAAACTAAAGACATGACTCATCTCAATGAATGGAAAGAACGAGTAGGTGAACAAGAAGCACAACGAATAGTCAAAGAAGCATCTGGAGTAGGTTCAGCAATGCATAATAATTTGGAAAAATTCCTGTGTGGTGAAGAACGAGTACCCGGCACAAATCTAGTTCATGTTCAAGCCAACAAAATGGCAGATCAGATTATTCAAAATGCACTAGTTGATGTCAATGAAGTTTGGGGCATTGAGCAAGGATTATACTTTCCAGGGTTGTACTCGGGCACCACAGATCTTGTGGGAGTGTACAAAAACAATCCTGCTATAATGGATTTTAAACAAACTAATAAACCTAAAAAGAAAGATTGGGTAGAAGACTATTTCTTACAATTAGTGGCTTACGCAGAAGCACACAATGAAGTTTATGGTACAAACATCCGCGAAGGACATATTTTTATGTGTTCTAGAGATCTAATCTATCAACAATTTGACCTAGAACCCACACACTATGACTATTGGTTGGACAAATGGCTGGCCCGGGTAGAACAATACTACAAGCTCTAAGTCTATAAATACAACAAATGGCTATCGTACAGATTTCAAGAATACAACACAGACGTGGTGTGCGTTCATTACTACCTCAGTTAGCAGCTGGAGAGTTAGGATGGGCAGTAGATACTCAAGAGCTTTTCATTGGAAATGGATCACTTACTGAAGGCGCTCCAGAAACTGGAAACACTAAAATCTTAACAGAAGATGATGATATTTTAACCCTTGCCAGTGTATATACCTATCGAGGAAACACAGAAAGTCCTGTAACAACAGGCGTAGATGATAATAGTCCTATAACAAGAAGCATCAGATCAAAACTAGATGATTTTGCTTCAGTGAAAGATTTTGGGGCAACTGGAAATGGCGTCACTGACGACACTGATGCAATTAATAGAGCTATTCAAAATCTTGCCACAGTTGAAAATACAGGAAAAGAAAAACGTAAATTATATTTTCCGGGAGGCATTTACAAAGTGTCAGGAGTAATAAAATTATACCCATTTACCCATTTAGTAGGAGATGGAATGAAAAGTACATTTATTAAACAAACCGATTCATCTGAAGTTTGTTTATTGAGAACTTGTGATAGAAACGGTAACACCGGAGCTAACATAGGAGACAATAGTGCGGCCAAGCCAGAAGGCATAGAAATAACTAATCTCCAATTAGAAACACAATCTAACAACGATGTTGTAATATTAGATCAATGTGAAGATTTACATTTTAGATCAGTGCATTTTGTCGGTACTTACACCAATCAAGACGGACAAACTAATAATAAGTCTTTGGTTACAATAAATTCTACTACAGCACTCACTAGTAAACGCATGACCTTTTCAGATTGCACATTTGAAAAATCCGAATACTGTATAAAAATTAATGATGATGTGCAGGATGTGTTTTTCTCAGGATGTGAATTTTTAACTTGTTATCGTGCATTTAATTTGGCAGAAACTGCAGACGGTTCTACAAGCAACAGAGTTACTGGCCCAACTGGAATAGTAATATCTAATTCTAGATTTAATAAAATCGATGCAGAAGGTGTCAAGATTTGGAACTCGGGAGGAAATCCTAGAGGCAATATAGTTTCCAATTGTTCGTTTAGAGATGTAGGAGCAAATTCAGATGATTCTTCTGATCTTCCTGCACTACAATTTGATGTGGCAGGAAATTTTGCTCATCACAATTATTTTTATCGTACAGACAATGTTTCTAACTTTGGCGGAAATGTCTATCATGAAGATGCAATTCAAGGATCTGTCACGCTGGCAGACAACACTGTGGGTGCAACAGACACAGGCATTCAATTTAATTCACATTCGGAAAATCATGTCAAAGTGGAATACATCATCAGCAGAGGCACATCAAGACAGTCCGGCACATTACACATCAATGGCACCAGTGCTTCCATGAACATAGACGATGAGAGATATCCTTCGGGTGGTTTGGGTGTAACTTTTACCGTGGTGGCATCTAGTGGTAAGATACAATACACAACCACTTCTACAGGTGATAACGCTCTATTAAAGTATCGTATAATTCATTTCGTCTAGCCTAATTATCCACAACAAACAAAAATTAATCGTTTACTAAAGAGCCTTTTTACTTTATACTAAGTAACGCATCATCATGAACACACCTAAACAAATACTAATAGAAAAAAGAGATGGACACAAAGAACCCCTAGACGTAAACAAAATGCACTTTGTTGTAGAACAAGCCTGCGAAGGTTTATCGGGAGTGTCTGCTTCACAAATAGAAATGAATTCTCACATACAATTTACAAATGGCATGACATCTAAAGACATCCAAGATATATTGATACGTTCTGCCAACGATTTAATCACACTAGAATATCCCAACTATCAATATGCGGCAGCGAGACTGCTGTTATGGAACGTCTACAAAGAAGTGTTCGGACAATTCCAGCCCAAACACTTTGTAAATGTGATCATCCAAAACGTAAAACGTGGTGTGTATGACAAACAAATTATTGAAAATTACACCAAAACAGAACTTAAAAAATTAAACACATGGATTAAACATGACAGAGATCTTGAATTCACCTATGCTGGATTAAGACAAGTGGTGGACAAGTATCTTGTGCAAGATAGATCAACAGGACAAGTGTATGAAACTCCGCAGTTTATGTATATGATGATTTCAGCTACACTGTTTGCCAATTACCCAAAAGAAACTCGCATGTCATATATTAAAAAATATTATGACGCAATATCAACATTTCAAATCAACATACCAACTCCTGTGATGGGGGGAGTTAGAACTCCGATCAAACAGTTTGCTTCGTGTGTGTTGGTGGATGTAGATGATACACTGCCTTCAATTTTTTCCTCCAATTCTGCTGTGGGATATTACATTGCTCAGAGAGCTGGCATCGGACTCAACTTAGGAAGAATCAGAGGCATTAACTCTAAGATCAGAGGTGGCGAAGTAGCACACACCGGTGTAATTCCTTTCCTCAAAGTTTTCGAAGCCACAGTGAGATCATGCACACAGAATGGTATCAGAGGCGGATCAGCTACTGTGCATTTTCCAATCTGGCATCAAGAGATTACAGACATCCTTGTGTTAAAAAACAACAAAGGCACAGAAGACAATCGTGTGCGTAAGTTGGATTACTCAATTCAAATTTCTAAATTGTTCTATGAAAGAGTTTTACAAGACGGCGAAATCACTTTGTTCTCACCACATGATGTGCCAGACTTGTATGAAACATTTGGCAATAATGCCAAGTTTGATGAACTGTATGTCAAATACGAAAATGATCGGAAGACTCCTAAAAAGAAAGTCAAAGCCATGGAACTGTTCTCTGCACTTTTAAAAGAGCGAGCAGAAACAGGACGTATCTACATCATGAACATTGACCACGCTAACTCTCACTCATCATTCAAAGATCCTGTGCGTATGTCAAACCTATGCCAGGAAATTACTCTACCCACTGTGCCTATCCAACACACAGACGATGATCAAGGAGAAATAGCACTTTGTATACTGTCAGCAGTCAATGTAGGAACTCTTAAATCTTTAGATGATCTAGAAAACATCTGTGATTTAAGTGTAAGGGCATTAGAACAAATAATCGACTATCAAGGTTATCCTGTAAAGGCGGCCGAGATTTCAACCAAAGCAAGACGTTCACTAGGTGTGGGTTACATTGGATTAGCACACTTCCTTGCCAAAAACAAAGTCAAATATGGAGACAAAGAAGCATTACCTTTGGTGCATGAACTCACAGAAACATTTCAGTTTTATCTACTGAAAGCGTCCATGACTTTAGCAAAAGAACGTGGAGCTTGTAGCGGGTTTGATAGAACAAAATACTCTGATGGTATTCTACCTATAGACACCTACAAAAAAGAAGTGGATGATTTAGGAAAGTTTAAATTGACTTGTGATTGGGAATGGCTGAGAAAAGAAATCAAACAGCACGGATTAAGACACTCAACACTGTCAGCACAAATGCCTAGTGAAAGTTCATCTGTGGTATCAAACGCAACTAATGGCATTGAACCTCCACGTGCTCTGTTGTCCACAAAAAAATCAAAAAAAGGTCCACTCAAACAGATTGTACCACAATATCAACAATTAAAAAACTTTTACACACTGCTTTGGGACATGCCTTCCAACGAAGGATACATCAACATCGTAAGCGTCATGCAGAAGTTTTTTGATCAAGCCATATCAGGCAACTGGTCATACAATCCTTTACACTTTGAAAACAACGAAGTGCCTATGAGTGTGATGCTAAAAGATCTTCTCACAACTTATAAATTAGGTTGGAAAACATCATACTATCAAAACACTTATGATTACAAAGGCGAAGAAGATACAGTTCAACCACAAGGTATTCAAGACACAATCACAGAGTTTTCACCTGCACCAACCAGTCAAGACGATGAACTGTGTGATGCTTGTGCTATCTAGTTGACTAACTAGTTAAAAGAATGTAAAGTTTAAAAATATGAGCAAAACAGTATTCAATAGAAACACAGTAGATTTTACCAAACAACACATGTTTTTTGGCGAAGATCAGAATGTACAAAGATACGACCAATTCCGTTATCCAGAATTTGACAAATTAAATCAGAGGATGTTGGGTTACTTTTGGAGACCAGAAGAAATATCATTACAAAAGGACAGAGCAGATTATCAAACATTCCGTCCTGAACAAAAGCATATTTTCACAGCAAATCTAAAATACCAAACACTGTTGGATTCTGTACAAGGCAGAGGTCCATGTTTGTCATTCTTACCATACTGTTCACTGCCTGAATTGGAAGGTTGTATTATTACTTGGGACTTTATGGAAACCATACACTCACGTTCATACACTTATATTATGAAAAATGTGTACGCAGATCCGTCCGAAGTGTTTGACACAATCCTAAATGATGAAGAAATTGTCAAGCGAGCAATATCTGTCACAGAAAACTATGATAGGTTTTCAAGTCTAGCACAAGATTATTTTGTTAAAGGCAAAGGCGACATCAAAGAAGTTAAAAAACAATTATACCTTGCTATGGTCAATGTGAATATTTTAGAAGGATTAAGATTTTATGTTTCATTTGCTTGTACTTTTGCATTTGGTGAATTAAAACTTATGGAAGGTTCTGCTAAAATTATTTCCTTCATTGCCAGAGATGAAGCCACTCACTTAAATCTGTCCACACAGATTATTAAAAAATGGCAAGATGGCGATGATCCCGAAATGAAAAAGATTATTAAATCTTGTGACAAAGAAGTTGTCGAAATGTATAAACTGTGTGTTGAAGAAGAAAAAGCATGGGCTAAACATTTGATGAAAGAAGGAACTATTATAGGATTAAATGAAAGACTGTTGGGAGACTATGTTGAATTTGTTGCCAACAAAAGATTAAAAGCAATAGGATTTGATCATATATTTGATCGTCCAGCAAATGCTAATCCTCTGCCATGGACACAACACTGGTTATCATCAGCTGGACTACAAGTGGCCCCGCAGGAAACCGAAGTAGAAAGTTACATCATCGGTGGTGTCAAACAAGATGTAGACAAAGACACCTTGAAAGGATTTACTCTCTAATGTTGATTGATGCAGGATTTTCAACTAACGACATTATTGCTATGAGAATTACAGGTGGCGATGAAGTAATTGCAAAATTTGTTGCACAAGATGATAAAACTGTTAAGGTTTCAAAACCATTAGCACTCACAATGACACAACAAGGCATAGGCATGACACAATATCTCATGATGGCAGATATGACTAAGGAATTTATTTTTAACAAATCATCAATAGTTACTATGCAAAAAGCCAACAAAGCTGCGGCTGACAATTATATTCAAGGCACCACAGGCATCACACCTGCTTCTAATCTGCCTAGATTATAAAACAAGTAGACAAATTTTCCAAACAAGTATAAAATACTATTGCTGATGCTTGATGCTATCGCGGACCTCCGGGCAGTACGGAGCACCTCCACCATTTCAATCGCCTAAAACATCACAAGGTTTTTTAGGGGGGTGAAATAGGCTTGACGGATAGAGTAGTTGGCAAATACAAACGCAGAGGAAACTCTAGCTCTCGCTGCCTAATTAGTTAGGCAAGCCGGGTCGGGCAATACCTGGGAACAGAAATTGCCCACTTTCATTAAATACTCTTATATGTTCTTACGTTGGTTAAACAGATTGATAGTAAAATTATTTGGGCATCCGCCATCATATTATCATCCCAACAAACACTATATGAAAGGTAAACAAAATGGCGAATAATATAGATGATGGCAAATTGGAAATGTCTATTAGAATTTTAGGCAACGAGTTGATTGCTATCAAAATGGAAGTGAATGACTTTAAAATGAAATGGTTGGTGATCGGCGTGGCCACACTGGTGGGATTAGGATATGCTGTGTCATCATTTGGACCCAAACTGATGGACACATTTGGAGGTATGGTATAATGTACGAATACAAATGTGAAATATTAAAAGTGGTAGACGGTGACACTGTGGATGTGGATATTGATCTAGGATTTGGAATTTGGTTAAGGAACGAACGAGTAAGAATCATGGGCATTGACACACCAGAATCAAGAACCACAGACAAGACTGAAAAAGTTTTTGGATTGGCAGCTAAAGAAAAACTCAAATCACTGTTGGGCAAGAATGCTGTTCTCAAAACTCAAGTCAACAAGAACGGCGAAGACATGAAGGGCAAGTTTGGTCGTATCCTTGGCGACTTCCAAGTGGGTGTTACCACAGCATCAAAAATACTGTGTGAAGAAGGACATGCTGTGCCATACTTTGGCGGATCTAAAGAAGATGTTCAGGCACAACACCAATTAAACCGCAAAAGACTTATAGAATCTGGCGTTGTAAAACTCTAGTTGACAAACACCAAATAGGCTATACACTTATAGTATGATGAGAATACTATTAGTGGTGGTAGCGTTCTTTATGGGATTGATGTGGTGCAAACTCACTCATGCGTTCGACTATAATATAATCGATCCTGAACAAGAACCCGAAGCCTATTGCATGGCTCAGAATATATTATTTGAGTCCAGCACAGAACCCATGGCGGGTAAGATTGCTGTGGGTCTAGTTGTCCTTAACAGAGTCAACGACAATCGTTATCCCAACACAATCTGCGAAGTCATCAAACAAGGACCAGAGTACGAATCTTGGAAGACCAGACAGGATGAAACACTTGACGATGAAGACAGAGTTTATTACCCTGTAAAAAACAGGTGTCAGTTCTCATGGTACTGTGACGGACAACCAGATGACATTGTTGCCTCTGAAAATTGGTACAAGGCACAGATCGTTGCACTTCAACTGTTGGAAGGCAAGTTTAAAGGTATGATAGAAGGTGCCACTCATTACCATGCCAGTTGGGTCAACCCTACCTGGAGACATGAACTAACTTACATCGGACAAGTGGGCGATCACTTGTTTTATAGGTGGGAATCATAATGAAAGTATTAGCTTGCGTTTTAATGTTGGCTTGTGGAAATAATAGTTTGACTATGTTTTCAGGACATGTTGATCAAGAACATTTAATAAAGCCCGCTTTTCAACACAGTATGGAATATAATTTAGATGGTGCAATTACATATTGGAACGACCCTAATACGCAAAAAAGTGGGTATATAAAGCCTTTGTACAAGAATCAAAAGTATTCTAAAATTTGTAGACACTTCGAATTAGCCTATTACTATCCTAACAAACAACCCTCTTATCACTATGGCATAGCCTGTAGAAACAAAGATTCTTTCTGGCAGGTTAAATAATAAATAAAACTGAAGGAATACAACAATGTGGTCAAACTCAGGTGATATTAGACACTTAAAACATTACAGAGTAACTGTAGATATGTCAGCATACATGACAGAAGAAGGCACTCGCGGTGGCGGTGTTACACCCAACGGAAACTTTCCGGATGGAGTCAAGCACTACTACGCAACAAACCTAACT
>Ga0222714_10006879_pt1 | contig 10530 bp, 7 predicted proteins | sample C33_3DmetaG_FD_165048 | JGI IMG/M metagenome (GOLD analysis project Ga0222714, IMG submission 165048) | Estuarine water microbial communities from San Francisco Bay, California, United States - C33_3D | ecosystem: Environmental > Aquatic > Marine > Unclassified | place: USA: California... | reverse complement strand
TCACGAAGGCCCCCGCCGTGGATACGAGTTCGTTACTCGCAAGATCACTCACTCGGTGGCTCGCATCAAGCTTGGCTTGCAAGACAATTTGCTGCTCGGCAACCTGGCTGCCAAGCGCGACTGGGGCTACGCCGGAGACTACGTAAAAGCAATGTGGCTCATGTTGCAACAAGACGTGCCGGAAGATTATGTAATTGCCACCGGGGAAACCCACGAGATCACCGAGTTCTTGCAACTGGCCTTTGAGTGTGCAGGTTTGGGTGACTGGCGCAAATATGTCGGAATCGACCAGCAGTACTTCCGCCCAGCTGAAGTGGATCTGCTGGTTGGAGATTCGTCAAAAGCCGAGCAGAAACTCGGTTGGAAGCGCGAAGTTGACTTCCCGACGTTGGTCGAGATGATGGTTCGTCACGACATTGACTTAGAGACCAAACGCGCAAAATAAAGGCGTAGCCCGAACATAAAAATCACTAGTGCGACTGCGGCACTGGTAATAAGTGCCAGTTCAACTCGCAGGAACAGGTCGTTGCTCGACCAGGCTGCTGTGGCAACGAAGCTGGCAAAGCTTGTCACCCAGCCAACTGCCACAAAAACATGCCCTGACATCGACAACACCGATTGCGCGCACGCCTGCGCCAACATGTACACCGCGCTGGCAAACGCCAACAGCGTGATGGTGCGTCGGTCAATGCCACCTTCGTACACCAAATCCAGCACCCACGGGCCGGCGATGAGTGCACCAACGACTCCGATGACCCCAACACCACCCACCAAGTTGAACAATCGTCGCAACACAGCGCGAAACTCGGTTGCGTTGCCAAGTGTGACGAGCTGTGTCAAACGGGGGAGCATCGCGGCGTTGACTGCTTGGAACAAAAACAGTGGGATTCGCGCCAAGAGCACGGCGTTGCCAAAGCGTGTGACGACTTCAGGGGCGGTGCCTGCGCCGAGGAGGTCAACAGTGAGCGGCCCAGCGTTGATGAGCGCCCCAGAACACAGGGTGCCAAGTAGCAGCCAACCAAGATTCGGGGCAAGTTCGCCCCATGATGCCGGTGTTCCTGGTGAAGTGCGCAGTCGCCCCGACCCGAATGCGCCGACAGCAATCACCAGCGGCACCACCGCCACCATCAACGCGTATGGCCCGACTCGATCGAGGCCGGCGAGCAAGAAAACTGCGCAGGCAATCACCCGGAGCAAACCATCAAGGGCAATCATGAGGCTGTAGATGCGGAAGTGTCCGAGCCCCGAGCAAATTCCGCGTGCGATATGAAACGGTGCATAACCCACCAGCGCAATCACAAGTGCCAATGTCACCACTGCTGACCCTTCGAACAAATCGTTGGTCAGGCGGGTGCGGGCGAGCGCCACGGCCACCACAAGCAGCAGGGTGATTGCTGCTGCCACGGGGGCCACCTTGCGCACCACCGGACGCACACCGTCACCCAGTGCGCGACGGTGGGCGACAGAGCGGCTCACTTCTTGTTCAAGTGGCAAAAAGAATCCGGGCACGAGTGCAAACATCACAAACCACAACGAGACGATTGGTTTGAAGCCGTCTTGGCCGAGTGCTTCTTGGCCCAGGCGGAAAAACACATAGATAGAGATGCCACCCACCAAGAGGCCCGAGCCGATGGTGAAGCTGCCCGAAGGTAGCGCCGATCGCATTCCTGGAGTAGCTGGAGCCGGGAGCGGGCTCGGCCCAGCGCCGTCAGTGGAGGATCTGTGCAAAAACATGAAGCGAGCCGAGGCTACTCACCTCGGCTCGCTACGAAACGTTGTGCAGATTACGCAATATCTGATGTGGAGACGTTCTTGCGACTCTCCAGAATGCTGCGAACCTTGTCGCCGGCTTCGTCGAGCACTCGCTGGGCGGTCTCTTGCGCCTCAGTGCGCACGCGAGGTGCGACTTCGTTGATGCGATCGCGCAACTGACCGATGCGCTGTTGGGCATCAAAGCGGCGAGCAGCAACGCGCTGCGTGGCGATGACACCAACACCAACGGCTACGTATGCGGCGTCACGCGCAACTTTGGCGGCGGGTGCCACTGCTTTGCGAACGTCAACCGAAGTGAGGTCGAGTGCTTTCAGTGGATTCGAGATTTTCAATGTGGGCATGGGTGGCTCCTTAAGTGAGTTAGGGGTCATTTGACCTACTTCGCACGCTAACCAGGGCTGCTAACTTTTGCAAGCACAGCGCATACGAATGTATGTGGCATCGGTCATCGGTAGGTTGAAAGGTCGTGACGCTTCCCATGGCGATGCCCGTGACAGTCCCTGCGGCACAGCGCCCATCCCATGCCGCCCCGCCTGTGGTGGCGGTCATGGTGGTTCACGAGCCAGGTGAGTGGTTCGCTGAAACCCTCGCCAGCCTGGCCGCTCAGGATTACCCCGATCTGCGCTTGGTGGCCCTGCTCACCAGCACCACACCAGCCACCGTTGCCGATGCCATTCAGGCGGCGGTGCCTGCGGCCCTGGTGCGCTTTGTGGAAGGCAACCCGGGTTTTGGTCCAGTGGCCAATCAGGTGATGGCCGTGGTGGATGGTCATGACGGTTTTTTGCTGTTTGTGCACGACGACGTGGCGCTGCAGCCAGATGTGGTGTCGCAACTGGTCGCTGAAGCGTTTCGGTCGAACGCAGCAATGGTCGGCCCGAAATTAGTGGAGTGGGACACCCCCAGCGTGCTGCAACACGTCGGCCTAGACGCCGATCGCACCGGACGGCTCGTCGATGTGGTCGATCCTGGCGAGCGCGACCAGCAACAACACGACGCCGTGCGCGATACGTTCGCTCTGCCTTCGGCTTGCATGTTAGTACGCAACGACATCTTCCGCGAGGTCGGGGGCTTCGCCGCCCAGATTCCATTTCTTGGCGAGGAACGGGATGTGTGTTGGCGTCTGCACATGCTCGGCGCACGAGTGATGGTGAATCCTGCTGCAGTGGTGCGTCATCGCGGCGCATTCGCTACGCGAGCGACGCTGATCGAGGCTGATGCGCGTGCCGAGCGCAATCGCGTGTGCACTGTCGTGACGTGCGCGCCATTGTCGCAACTTCCGCTCGTTATCGTGCGCCTTTTGGTGCAGTCGATTGTCGACACCGTTTTGGGGTTGCTGAACGGCGAGCAACAGCGCGGCTTGGCGAGTTTGCGGGCAGTGTTTGCGTTGGCAATCGATGCACCGATGATTGTTGCCCGACGTCGCGACTTGCGACCGTTGCGTCGCGTGCCAGGCAGCGAAGTGAGTTCGCTGCAGTTGCGCGCCAGTGCCCGACTTGCCGTCTATGCCCGTCACCGTCGTGCGCTGCGCGAACAGAACACATCAGAAATTCCAGCAATCGTGGGCTCGGTTGCGCCGCCCTCGCGCGTGGTAACACTCGTGGGTCTTGCTGCAGTGCTGCTGATGTTCATCGGTAGCCGCGGGTTGATAGTCAACGGGATGGGCAACATCGGACAGTTCGTTCCGCTGGCTGCTGAGCAATTGGGTGTTGTTGATTTGGTGCGGGCGTATTTTGTTGGCTGGGCGCCCGGCTGGTTTGGCGCTGCGAGTGCGGCGCCAACGTATTTGGGCGTCATGTCTGCAGCTGGCGTCCTGTGGTTTGGCTCGTGGGCTGGGTTGTTGACGCTGCTGGTGGTGGGGGCGCTTGTCGTTGGGCCGATTGGTGCGTGGCGATTGAGCGGGGTGTTCGGTGCGGCACGAGTACGAATGTTCGGCGCTGTGGTTTATGCAGCGTTTCCTGTTGGCATTTTGGCTGCCCGCGACGGTCGACGCGATGCAATTATCTTGTGGGCATTGGCGCCGTGGATTTTGGATTTTGCGCGGCGAATCGCCGGCTTGGCCCGCGACGAAGCAAACACGTTGCGTGAAACCTCAGTGCGTCCTACTGGTGGTCGGCGTTCGCAACTCGTTGCATCGCTGTTGTTGGTGGTGGCCGTGGCATTCACGTTCAGCCCTGTGGTGTTGCCGATGGTGGTGGCCCTCATGGCGGTATTGCTTGTTGCCGCACCGTTGACACCCACACCATGGCGCGCGTCGGCGTGGCTCGTTGCCTCGCTTGGTGCAGCAGTGGTGGCCAGCGTGGTGTTGCACGCGCCATGGTCGCTGCGATTTGTTGCTGGGGATTGGTGGTCGGCATTCGTCGGCGTGGGAAGCCCAGCCACCATGGCGTCGCTGGTGGATGTGTTGTCGCTTGGCGTTGACAACGTGGTGTGGCGGGCGTTGCTTGTTGCTGGTTATGTGCCGGTGATCTTGATGCTCTTTGTCCGGCGCGGGTCGCAAGCCAGTTGGATTACCCGCGCGTTTTTGTTGGTAGTGGTTTCTACTGGGCTGCGGATGGCTACCGAGCACGACTTGGTGACCTTGGCGCTTCCGGAGCCGCTCGTGTTGGCAAGCCTGACGGCGCTTGGCGTGAGCATGTCGGCAACGGCTGCATTCGCCGTGTTCGTCGAGGGTCGTAGTCGCACTTTTACCTGGCAGCAGTTGCTCGCCACGGTGTCGGTCACAGCGATGGTTGCCGCGGCAGCGCCGAGTGCGGTGGCAGTGGCCGATGGTCGCTGGATGCAACCCAATGCAACGTTGAGCCAACTTGTGACACAGTTGCCCGACGCTGCCGACGGCGACTACGCGACGCTGTACATCGGCGACACGCGTCTCCTGCCAGTTGCAGCAGTCGCCGCCCGTGATGGTCGCACTGCTTTTGGCATAGTGCGTGATGGCGGGGCAACTGGTGTCGACCTTCTGCCATCAACACCAACGCAAATGTCCAATGCGCTCGTTCGAGCCGTGGATGTGTTGCTAACAGGGGAGTCATTGCGTGCTGGTCGCCTCATGGCACCGCTGGCGGTGCGATTCATCGTTGTGCCATTGCGTGATGACACGCTCCATGCCCGGCGCGAGCCAAGCGTCGGCGGTGTCGGTGGCACAGTGGTGGCGCGCTTGTCAGATCAGCTGGATCTGCGTCGCCTGTATAGCGCTACCGACCTTGTCATTTTTGAAAATATGGCTGCGTTGCCTACCGCCAGTGTGCTGGCTGAGCGTGCTGCAGTAGCCAGCAGGCAGGCTCTGGAGGCCAATTTGCTGGCTGAGGCATTGCGTGCGAGTGGAAGTTTTGCCTCGTCATTTTCATCCGATCAACGGCTGCAGGGTGAGTCCTTGCCCGGCACCGTGCATTTGGCCGTGCCATTTACGCCCCGCTGGATGATGACCGTTGATGGAGCCCGCGTGGCCCCACGGGTGGCATTCGGGGCAACGACTGCGTTCGATGCTCCGGTGGCTGGTGTCGGCGAGATTCGGTTGCGGGCATCTGTGGCGATTCGAGCATTGATCGTGTTGCAGTTCGCGTTGTGGTGTGTTGTCTTGGCGGTTGCGTTCAATCCGAGCCGTTTCCGTGGCCGTGTGCGTGCAGCCCGCCAAGTTGCCGAGGTGTCGTTGCGCAGTGAAGATGGGCGCAAGGTGGTGGTCTAGTGGTGCAGCGTCGTAGTGCGATGTTGGCCCGTCGCGCAGTGGGCCGCACCCGTCAATTTGTCGTGCTGGCGATTGCCGTGAGCGCAGTCGGTGGTCTGGCGGCATTGGAGCGCCGCACCGTAGACCCTTCGTTGCTGAATGCAGCAACTCGTGCTACGTCACCCGAGTTTCGTCGTGATGCCAAAGCCTCCACCTGGTTTTGTCCGGGTGTCATCGGCAACGATGAGCAAGTCAGTGGCTTGCTGGTGATTTCGAATTTTGGCGAAGTGCCGGTCGGTGGCACGATTACGCGCTTTGTAGTCGACGGTGTTGCGCGCCAACAACGTTTTGCAGTGCCAGCACGCTCAACGCTTGAAGTTGACGCACTGGCTGGCGTGAAATCTGGTTTTGTGTCGGCGCTAGTGGAATCCCGTGGCACAGCTGTGGTCGTTGAGCAACTCACTGTGCATCGGGCTGGCAATGCCGTATCTCCTTGCGCTTCGCGGCCGTCGGGCACCTGGTTCTTGGCTGACGGGTTCACCGGAGCCGACAGCATCGAGCAGATTGTGGTGACCAACCCATCGCTTGACTCCGCCATTCTTGATGTGTCTTTCGTGACTGCGGTTGGAGAGCGCAACCCGCAGTCGCTGAAAGGCGTCGTCATTCCACCGGAATCGGTGCGGGTGTTTGATGTGGCTGGCTTTGATGCCCGCAACGAAGCAATTGCCGCAGTAGCGGTGCGCGCCACTGTGGGTCGGGTCGTTGTCGGGCGCTCGCAGCACTATCTCGGTCGTGGGCGGCTCGGCTACACCATGTCGCTGGCGGCGTCAGCGACGAGCAGTCGCTGGTTTTTTGCCGACGGCGAGAAATCGGCGAGTGTGAACGAAGAGTTCGTCATCTACAACCCTTCAGCAACCGACCAGCAACTGACGTTTATTCTCGCCGACGACCAAGGGGCGGCCATTGATCCCGTGACCGTAACGGCACCGGGTCGTCGTGTTACCAAATTCGCCCCGTCTGGTTTGAGCGCGCTACCTGACGGTCGTTATTCGGCGATTATTTCAGCAACGTCATCTGTCGACCAGAGTGCGGGCGCGGGTGCAGATGCCGGTGCGGGCGCTGATACAGGTTCTCGTGCGGGTGCCAACGCTGGCGAATCTGTGGTGATCGAGCGTGTAGCAACGCGGCAAGAAAACAAGTCGACTGCCAGCGCGGTCATGCTCGGTGCGCCAAGTGCGTCACGAGCCTGGGTTGCAGCCGCTGGTATGGCCATTGGCGTTACAGATGCCCTACGAATTTTTAATCCCGGTTCGTTGCCGGCAACATTTCGCGTGTCGTATCTCGGCCCAGCCGGCGATGTTTCCATCACCGGATATGAAGAAGTATTGCTCGCACCGGGTGCCAGCGCCAGCGTGTTGCTTGGGCCCGAGACTGCGTCAACCGCGGTATCGGTGACATCCAGTGAACCCATCGTGGTGCAGCGCCGTATCGATCGCGGCCCCAAACAGCCGATCAATGGGGCAGCACCCCTCATAGTGATGACTACATCAGCACAGTCATGATTGCTACTGAGGTCGACCTTGCGGTGCGCTTGGCAGCAATCGGGGCAGTGGTCGGCGTCGCAGCCGTCGTTGCCTGGCGACGCCGTCGCGCGCCCGAAGCCCCCACCCAGCCGCGCGGTTCGCTGCCGGCCCAACTCAACCGCGCCGATTTTGATGGTACGGCTGCGCCATGGCTAGTGGTGGTGTTTACCTCCGCAACGTGCAACACCTGTGCTGACGTGGCGCGCAAGGCCACCGTGTTGGCCAGCAGCCAAGTAGTGGTGCAAGAAGTGGAGTTCGCCCGCGACCGTGCTTTGCATGATCGCTATCGCATCGACGCAGTGCCCACATTGGTGATTGCCGACTCACGTGGCGTTGTGGGCTTCGGGCATCTCGGCCCGATCAGTGCCACCGATGTGTGGGCGGCGATGGCTCGTTGTCGCGATCCGCAACTTCCAAATAGTGAATGTGCTGGCCCTACGGCCTAAGCGTTAGTCGCGTTCGGGGTCGGCTTTGTTTACGCTTTTGTCCGGATTTTTCTCCGGCACTTTTTCGTGGATGGTGGGTGCACCAAGGCCTTGTTGAATGAGCTTGGCCACGGTCGCGCCGTCAACGGTTTCGTGTTCGAGCAATGCTTCGGCAACGAGGTCCAGCCCGCGGCGGTGTTTGAGCAACGTGACGCGGGCTCGCTCTTCTTGTTCGCGCAGAATGCGAGAGATTTCGTCGTCAATTTTCCTCGCCGTGTCGTCGCTGTATTCGCGACCCGACGTCATGAGATCTTCGCCGAGAAACACCTGTTGCTGCCCCGACCAGGCCATCGGCCCAACGGCATCGCTCATGCCCCATTCGCGCACCATGCGACGGGCAATTGATGTTGCTTGTTCGAGGTCGTTCGCAGCGCCGCTATTGAGGCTGCCAAACACGATGGATTCAGCAACTCGTCCACCCATGGCCTTGCAGATCATGTCCAAGAAATATTCGCGCGAATAGGTGTGGCGTTCTTCGGGCAGGCTCCAGGTGACGCCCAGTGCCATGCCGCGCGGCAAGATCGTGACCTTATGGAGCGGGTCGCTATTGGGCAACACGGTGGACAACACGGCGTGACCACCTTCGTGGAATGCCACGGCGCGTTTTTCTTCAGCATTGAGTGCGAGGCTTTCGCGACGCGCGCCCATGACCACGCGATCACGGGCATTTTCAAAATCGATTCGTTCGATCTCGGTGGCACCACGTCGCACGGCGATGAGTGCTGCTTCGTTAACGAGGTTGGCCAAATCAGCGCCACTCATGCCAGGGGTGGCTTTGGACATCGTGTCTAGGTCGACATCGGCGCCCATGCGCTTGCCGGTTGAGTGCACCTTCAAAATGGCGTGACGCTCTTCGGCTTCGGGAAGCGGCACGATGATCTGGCGATCAAAGCGACCAGGTCGCAAGAGCGCAGCGTCCAAGATGTCGGGTCGGTTGGTGGCTGCCATGACGACGACACCTTCAGACGTTTCGAATCCGTCCATTTCTGACAGCATTTGGTTGAGCGTTTGCTCGCGCTCGTCGTGGCCACCACCCAAACCAGCACCACGCTTGCGACCGATGGAGTCGATTTCGTCTACGAAGATGATGGCTCGGCCCATCTTGCGCGCTTGCTGAAACAAGTCGCGCACACGTGACGCGCCGACACCGACGAACATCTCCATGAAGTCAGAACCGGTGACCGACAAAAACCCGACTCCGGCTTCGCCAGCAACAGCGCGCGCAAACAATGTTTTGCCAGTTCCCGGAGGCCCGACGAGCAACACACCCTTGGGTACACGCGCCCCAATTTCTTTGAAGCGATCTGGCATTCGCAAAAAGTCGACCACTTCACGAATTTCTTGCTTGACACCTTCGTAGCCAGCGATATCAGCAAAGGTGGTGGACGGTTTGTCGGCTTGGTAGGGCTTGGCGCGACTGCGACCAATCGACATGATGTTGCCGGCTTGACCCATGGCGCGACGTTGCATCCAGATGAAAAAGCCCATGATCAAAAAGAACGGCAACAAAATAGGAATGATGTTGGTGAAGAAGTTTCCCTGCGGGGTGGAAAAGTCGTAATCGACACCTTTTGACTTGAGCAGTTGTTCGTCGGCATCCGACAAGGTGTTGGCGCCGGTGGTGACGAAATTGCGGGAGTCGCTCAACTTGCCCGAAATCTGGTTGTTCAAGTTGTTGATGGTGACTTCGCGAACGCCTCCGCGCTCGACGAGGTCGAGAAATTCGGTATAGGTCAGCCGGGTCTGTTCGGGTGTGGGCAATAACCGTGGGCCCACCAGCAGCACGACGGCAACAGCGATGAGTGCCCAGACCAGCCAGCGCGGCATGCCGGGTTTGTCGCTGTCCCCAGAACCACGCAGGCGGTCGCGCAGAGATTTCGGGTTACGCGACGGTGGTGGTGGGGGCGGTGGAGGGAGGTTCGCCATGTGGTCATGCTAAGGCTGTGTCGGCAGGAGGCATCCACCGAAAGAATGATAAAAATCGGTACTTTAGTCACATGCGTCGTCGCTGTTCGCGTGCATGCTGCAGTGAATCTGCTGTGATGACCCTGTCGTATCAATACGCCACAGCCACCGTGTGGATTGATGACCTGGCCGAACTCAACGACCCGCACGCCTACGACTTATGCGAGCGTCACGGGCAACGCTTTGCGCCACCAAGTGGCTGGCGGTTAGAAGACCGCCGCAACCGCTTCCGCGTGGTGCTGCCGAGCCAGCTCGCTGGCTGAGCGCCGTGCCTCGTCCCACCTGGGATCCGCCATTTGGTGAACGCCCATTTGAGCAGCGGGTGTTTGCTCACGAGGTGTCACACGCAACAACCCCGCGGGTGCGCTACTCGCTGGCGTGGCTGGCCTTCGGCTGGATCGGTGCCTATCTCACTGCAACAGCGTTGCAGATATTTCTGGTGGCGGCGTTCAACATTTCGCAAGACACGAGTGAGCAACCTGATTGGTTCTTACTAGCTGGCGCTATGTCGCTATGGGTGCCACAACTGGTGCTGTTGGTGATATTTTCGCAGCGAGCGGGCACTGGCTCGTTTGCGCAGGATTTTCATTTGCGCTTTCGCCTCGTGGATTTGTGGGGCGTGGCAATCGGTGTGCTCTCGCAAGTGCTGCTGGTGGGGCTGGTTACGTGGCCATTTCGCACGTGGTTTCCCGAGGTCTTTGACGTGGCGAAGGTGGAAGATCGCGCTCGCGGGTTGTACGACTCGGCACGCGGGCCCTGGCTAGTGGTCTTGGCGCTGGTTGTGGTTATTGGCGCACCGCTCGTGGAAGAACTCGTGTATCGCGGCTTTGTGCAGGCGGGTTTGTCGAGCCGAATCCACCATGTGGCAGCCGTCGTCATTACAGCAGCTTGGTTTGCTGGTATCCATGGTCGCGTCGCTGAGCTGCCAGGATTATTTGCTTTCGCCCTCGTATTGGGCATTGCGTTTCAGCTGACCGGACGCCTTGGCATGGCGGTCACGGCTCACCTAGCGTTTAATGCCACTGGGCTCGCTTTTCTTGCACTGACGTAGAAATGCTGTAGT
>Ga0222714_10006878_pt1 | contig 10531 bp, 6 predicted proteins | sample C33_3DmetaG_FD_165048 | JGI IMG/M metagenome (GOLD analysis project Ga0222714, IMG submission 165048) | Estuarine water microbial communities from San Francisco Bay, California, United States - C33_3D | ecosystem: Environmental > Aquatic > Marine > Unclassified | place: USA: California... | reverse complement strand
GGCATCGGGCAGGATCACGCTGCCGCAGTCGAGCGCACAGGTGATCTTGTGGACGATCACGCGATCATTCTTGCGAGACACCTCCGCCACTTGTGCGCAAAGGGACCCGTAGCTCTCCACGTAGGCCAGGCCGCGGGCACGACCCTCTGGCAACGGCGTACCCCAGCCCGCCTGGTCGGCGGCGGTGTCAAGCACCTTCAGCGCGCGCGCATCGTGGGCCAGGAGTTCACGGCGAACGGACAGCGGATCGCGTCCGGCCGCACGTGCGACTTCGTCCAGGAAACACTCCAGAAAAAACCCGTTCTGGGTGGCACCTACTGCGCGCCAGGCCGCCATGGGCACGGGCTGCGGCACGTGCACCCAGTCGATCATGAGCGCAGGCGCCCGGTAGCGGGAGTCGCGCAGTGACTGCACCGAGGTCCCGTCGAGCTGGCCGGCCTTCAGACCGCCCGAAAAGAAACTGGAGACCAGCGAGGGGCCTGCAGTGCGAATGGCGAGTGCGGTGATGCGACCCTCGGCATCCAGTCCCGCCCGCAGTCGCGCCACCTGGGCCGGGCGGTACCAGCCCTGGCCGAACTCGTCCTCGCGCCGCCAGAAGAACTTCACCGGCCGGCCGACTTCCCGGGCAGCCATGACGGCACCCGGAATTCCCTCGGCACCGAGACGGCGGCCGAAACCCCCGCCGAGGCGGGTGGTATGCACGTGCACGCGGTTCTCTGGCAGGCCAGCGGTCTCGGCGGCAGCCTTGAGGAACCGATCCTGGGCCTGGGAGGGCGCCCACAGGTGCAGGTCGCCCTCGGCGTCGAACTCCACCGTGCAGGTCCAGGGCTCCATGGGCGCGTGCGCCAGGTAGGGCACCTCGTAGACGGCCTCGAGGATCCGATCGGCCGCTGCCAGGGTGGCGGGGATCTCGCCCTCGCGACGCGCTTCGATGGCGTTTGAGTCGTCCTCGAGCCCTGCCCGCAGCTGGGCCGATATGGTGGCCGAGTCCAGTCGATCGTGATCGGTGGCCGCAAAGCGGATGTCGAGGGCATCGGCACCCCGAATGGCCGCGTAGCTGTGCTCAGCGATGACGGCGGCGCCACCGGCGATCGCGACCACCTTGAGTACGCCGGGCACCGCGAGCGCACCGGCGGGATCCATCCCGGCCACCTCGGCACCAAACACCGGGCTGAGACGCGCGCAGGCATACACCATGCCGGGGCGCTCCACGTCGGAGGCGAAAACCGGCTCACCCCGGACCTTGGCCGGAATGTCGACGCGCGGAGCGGGGCGGCCGCGGTAGCGGGCCAGCGCGAGGTCGCGCAGCGGCGGATCGGCAGGTGGCATAAGGGAAGCCGCGGCGGCAGCCAGTTCGCCGTAGGCCAGGCGCCGGCCGCTGGCAGCATGCACGACGTAGCCGGGTTCGGTGTCGAGGGTGGCGCGCTCCACGCCCCACTCGGTCGCCGCCGCGGCCATCAGCATCTCCCGGGCCTGGGCGGCGGCCTTGCGCAGCGGCTCGTGCCAGCCGCGCATGCCCCACGAACCCCCCGAGGACATGCTGCCATTGCGCCGGAAGGCGTCCGCCGGCTCGGGGTTCTCGACCTCGATCACGGCAAGCTCCACATCCAGTTCATCGGCGATGATGACGGCGTGCCCCGTGTGGGTACCCTGGCCCATTTCCGAGGTGGGAGACAGCAGGCGTACCCGACCATCGGGCTGTAGCTCAAGATAGGCGGTGAGCGTGCCGCCACCCGGAAGGTCCGCGGCCAGGCCCCGGGCGCTGGAGAGCGGAAGGCTGAGCGCTACGCACAGTCCGCCGGAACGGGCCAGGAACTGACGCCGACTGATCATGCCGGGTCATCCTGTGGCCTGAGGGCGTCAGCAGCGCGCTGGATGGCCGCCTCGATGCGCAGGTAGGTGCCACAGCGGCACAGCACGCCGGCCATGCCGGTGCGGATCTGCTCGCGGCTGGGCGAGGGATTGGCGGCCAGCAGCGCCGTGGCCTGCATGATCTGCCCGCTCTGGCAGTAGCCACATTGCGGTACCTGCTCTGCGATCCAGGCCTGCTGAACGGGGTGGTTGCCGCCGAGGCCTTCGATGGTGGTCACCTCGGCGCCGACTGCGGCCGAGAGCGGCAGCATGCAGGCACGCACCGCAGCGCCATTCAGGTGGACAGTGCAGGCACCACAGGCGGCGATCCCGCACCCGTACTTGGTGCCGCGCAGGTGCAGCAAGTCCCGCAAGGCCCAGAGCAGGGGCATGCCGGGGTCCGCTTCCAGGGTGTGGGTCTCGCCGTTGACCCGAAGATCGATCTTGGCCATGGGTCAAGCCTAACGCGTTGCGAGGCCTGTCGTCGATCGATGGGCGAACAAGCTCAGTTCGGGACTTTGTCGCCCGGTCGCGATCCAGGCCGCGATGGACTCGCCCAGTGCGCTGGCAAACTTGAATCCGTGCCCCGAGCAGGCGCTGGCGATCAGCACTGCGGCGTGATCGGGATGCCGATCGATCCAGAAGTGCCCGTCCGACGTGTTGGTATACAGGCAGACTTCCGTAGCCAGCAGCCGGCCGGTCAGGCCAGGAAGAAAACGCTCTGCCAGTCCGCGGAGCCGCGCCAGCTCCTGCGCGTCGTGGCTGCGCCGGACGGCATCCGGGTTGGTCACCTCGCCGCCATGGTGGAGGGCCAGCTTGAGCCCGTCACCGTAGTCGGGAAAGCCGTAGAGGAAGGTGCCGTCCGCCAGCTCCCACAGGTGAATGGGTGGCGCGGAGTGTCCCAACGGCTCGAACCAGTACTGCACCTGGCGCTCGATCCACAGCCCGTGGTCAACGTCGGGCAGCAGATCGGGCAGGTGACTGCCTGCCGCCAGCACCAGCTGCTCTGCCCGGTACACGCCCTGTGCGGTCGTGACGCTGATGCCCTGCGCGGTGGGGGACCACTCCAGAATCGGCTCGTTCAGGTGCAGTTCGGCCCCCGCGGCACGCGCCATTTCGAGCTGTGCCCCAACGCAGGCCTCGGGAACTAGCGCGGCCGCAGTGGGTTCCCAGAGTCCGACCATGCCCGGTTCCGGGCAGAGCTGGGGAAAGCGGCGCGCGAGTTCAGGCTGTTCCAGCCACTCGTGCTCGAGCCCGTGCCGGCGAGCACTGTCGGCCGCCCCTGCGATGAGGCTGCTATCAGGACTGCCCAGCATCAGCGCACCGCCCGGCGCCAGCAGCGGCCGCCCCGCTGCGTGCTGGAGCTCGTTCCAGAGCAACAAGGCACGCTGGACCAGGGGGACGTAATCCGGGTGCTCGAAGTAGGCCTGGCGGATGATCCGGCTGCGGCCGTGCGAGGAGCCCAGTGCGTGTGGCGGGGCGTGACGGTCGAAGCCCAGCACGCGCACGCCTCGGCGAGCCAGGCGCAAGGCAATGCTGCTGCCTAGTACGCCGAGCCCCGCGACGGCAACCGTTGCAGGATTTCGCATATGCCCAGCATAGCCGTCTCATGCAAAATAGGGCCACTCGACGACTGTGGGGGGACGCATGCGCAGGATTATTTTTGGCTTGGCGACAGGGCTCCTGTTCACGTTGGCCCAGGCCGCCGACTACGACCTGCTGCTCAAGGGCGGGACCGTCTATGACGGCAGCGGCGGCGAGGGGCGACGACTCGACGTGGCTATCCGCGACGATCGCATTGCAGCCTTGCTCGAACCCGGCAGCGAGGCAGCCGCCGAGCGCGTGCTGGACGTGAGCGGTCTGGCCGTCGCACCCGGATTCATCAACGTCCTCTCCTGGGCCAACGAGTCGCTGCTGGTCGATGGGCGCGGCATGAGCGACCTGCTGCAGGGGGTGACGCTGGAGATCTTCGGCGAGGGCTGGTCAATGGGGCCCTGGAACGAATCAATGAAGGCCGAGGTGCTTAGAAACCAGGGTGACCTGCGCTTCGATATCGAGTGGACCACCCTCGGCGAGTACCTCGAACACCTGGAGCGGCGTGGCGTGTCGCCGAACGTGGCCAGTTTCGTGGGGGCCACCGCCGTGCGCATCCACGAACTCGGCGAGGTGGATCGGGCACCGACGGCCGAGGAGCTGGCTCGCATGCAGGACCTGGTGCGTCAGGGCATGCGGGAGGGCGCGCTGGGTGTGGGCTCCTCCCTCATCTACGCGCCGGCGTTCTATGCCGAGACCGACGAGCTGGTGGCGCTCGCCTCCGCAGCTGGCGAGTTCGGCGGCGGTTACATCTCGCATATCCGCAACGAATCCGACCATCTTCTGGAGGCGCTCGATGAGCTGCTGACCATCGGCCGCGAGGCAGGTGTCCATGCCGAGGCCTATCACCTGAAGGCAGCCGGCCAGGCGAACTGGCCGAAGATGGCCGAGGCCATTCAAGTGATTCAGGCTGCGCGCGATGCCGGCCAGTCGGTGTCGGCCGACATGTACACCTATGTGGCGGGGGCCACGGGCCTGGACGCCGCCATGCCGCCCTGGGTGCAGGAGGGCGGCAACGATGCCTGGGTGGAACGCCTGAAGGACCCGGCCGTCAGGGCCCGCGTGCTGGAGGAGATGCGCGCCCCGCCGGAGGGTTGGGAGAACCTCTATCGTCACGCCGGCTCACCGGAGAGGGTGGTGTTCATCGGCTTCCGCAATGACGCGTTGAAGCCCCTGACGGGTCGCACGCTGGCGGAGGTGGCGGCGGAGCGGGGCACCTCGCCCGAGGACACCATCATCGACCTGGTCATCGAGGACCGCTCGCGGGTGGCTACAGCCTATTTCCTGATGAGCGAGGAGAACGTCCGGCTGGGCATCCGCCAACCGTGGGTGAGCTTTGGCTCCGATGCAGCGGCCCTGGCGCCCGAGGGGGTCTTTCTCGGGTCCAGCGCTCACCCCCGTGCCTACGGCAACTTTGCCCGGTTGCTGGGTCAATACGTCCGCGAGGAGAAATTGCTGAGTCTCGGCGAGGCCGTCCGTCGCCTGACCCGACTCCCGGCCGCTAACTGGAAGCTCGAGGGTCGCGGCTGTATCGATCCTGGCTGCTTCGCGGATGTTGCGGTGTTCGACCCGGAGCGCATCGCCGATCGCGCCACGTTTGCGGAGCCACTTCAATATGCCGTGGGCATGGTGCACGTGCTGGTCAACGGTGAGCCGGTGGTGGCGATGGGTGAGCACACCGGCGCCAAGCCCGGGCGGGTGGTGCGTGGCCCGGGCTATCGCCCCGAGGCCCGGCTGTCTGCCGAGGGCAGGCGTGGCTCTGGAGTCGACGTGGTCTCGGGCCCCGACGGTACGGCCTGGCTGCTGTGGGCGGAGAAAGGGGCCGCTCAGCCGGGACGCGGTCATGCCTCGGCCGACGATCTCTATATCGCAGCCTGGCCCGCGGGTGCCTCGGCGCCTGGCCGGTCCATCCGGGTCAACGCTCTGGCGGGCGAGGTGAAGTCCTCGGCGCTCAGCAAGGCACAGGTGGAGGTGGACGAGGACGGCAATGTGCATGTCCTGTATGGCGCCAACGGCAAGTCACCGGTGACCGGCAAGGCCGTAATCAACGTGCACTACACAAGGCTGGAGGACGGCGGCTTTGCCACACCCATCGTGGTGAATTCACCTGCAGAGAACGACAACAGCGCCACCTCACACAGCGACGTGAGCGCGTCTGCCACCTTCGCGGCGCTGGCAGACACCGGCGAGGGACGCCTGCATGCCTTCTGGCTCGACACTCGCCTGGTGGACCACACCGAGTCGCCGGGTCACCTGTTTGCGGCGAGCTCACTCGATGGCGGCGCAACCTGGAGCGCGGACCGTCCGCTCTTTGATGCGGCCTGCCCCTGCTGCCAGCCGGTGGTGGCCGTGGGCGGAGGACGCCTGTGGATGAGCTCGCGGCACGTCGACGGCGAGGGGCACCGCGATCCGGCGGTACGCGCCTTTGATGCGGACTTGCAGCCGCTCGGAGAGCCGATGAGGGTTAGTGAGGGGCGCTGGAAGATCGAGGGTTGCCCACTGAAAGCAACGGGCCTTGCGGTGGATGGCGATGCCACCTGGGCGGCCTGGTATGGTCAGGCAGAAGAGCCAGCAGGCGCCTGGATAGCCCGTAGCGAGGGTCCAGGTGCGCCCTTCACCGATGCCAGGCCCCTGCACCCCGCGGCGGCCGTATCGGACGCGCCGGTCGTGGTCGCGCGGGACGGTGCCGTATGGGCCGCGTGGCACGCCAAGGAGGGGGACGGCCCGCGGCGGGTCTACCTCAGTCACAGGCCGGCTGGCGGCGATTTCAGCGCGCCCGAGGCGGTGTCGCCGCCCGGTGAGAACGCCAGTTATCCGGCGCTGACGCTGGCCGGCGACGATGTGGTGTTGGCCTGGCAGCAGGGCGAGGCCATCGTGGCTACGCGCCTGATCGGTGTCTGGAAGTGATTGCTGCGGGGCGGTGGCTCGCTGGATGTGCCTGCCTGCTGTGGTTGGCGCCGGCCTGCGCCGGGGACCTGCTGGAGCGGTTCATGGCCCTGCAGGTTGGGGACTTCGACTCCAGCCGGCAGGCCAGGCTGGATACCCGCTATCAGGTGGCGCGCTGGCACATTGTCGAAATCTGGCCAGAGCGCGCCGATGCGGAGCGTTGGGTTTATGTGGAAAGCTGGATGGAGGGCGCCGAGAGTCCCTACCTGCAGCGCATTGCCAGCTTCGTCGAGGACGGCGCCGACCCTGCCGTTATCCGCTCCACGCGCTACCGGCTGCCCGAGCCGTCCAGTTGGGTGGGCGCCTGGCGTGAACCCGGGCGCTTTGCCTCGCTGTCGCGCGAGGCCCTGGAGGCGGTGTCCGGTTGCGACGTCGCCTTCACCCGCACCGGGTCCGACCGCTTCGAAGGCGGCACGGCGGGATCGGCCTGCGCCAACGCGTGGCGCGGGGCGGCCTATACCGTTTCCACCACGGTGCTCGACGAGGCTGGTCTCGACAACTGGGATCGGGGGTTTGACGGACAGGGCCGGCAGGTATGGGGACCTGCAGAGCGCGGCTATCGACTGCTTCGGGTGCGACCCGACGCCGACGCCGACGCCGCTACCGCCTGCGAGGATCCGGTGCGGCTCCTCGTCTGGGGCAGCATCGCCGATCGGGAGCGCTTCGGGGCCTATGTGGGTGCGCTGGCGCGCTCCGGCTTGTATGCGGAAAATGGTGGTTTCTACGAGGCCCGCACGCCGGCCGTGACCGTGCTCGAGGGCGAGCCGCCTGCGGGGCGTGCGGTATTGATCGCGCAGTTTCCCTGTCGGGCGGCGGTGCAACGCTTCTGGAACGATCCTCGCTACGCCGAGATCAAAAAGCTGCGGGAGGGTATCGCGGAATTCGAGGTGATGGTGCTGCCGAGCGTGCCTTACCAGCCCTAGCCGCCGATGCCGGTGATGCGAAACCCGGACCCGTCCGCCGAGTAGTGCTTGTTGATGAAGATGAGCACCGAGGTCAGCGCCTCCGCAGCGGCCGAGTTGGCCAGCGACCCTGCATGAAGTCCGCGCAGGCCGATAGCCTCGGCCAGTTCGATCACTCGGTCCCGAGCCTCGCGCTTGTCGCCGAATACCAGTACGTCGCAGTCGACCGGGCCATCCACGGCGAGGCGGTGGGCAGCGACGTTGTGGAAGGCGGAGACCACGGTCACTGATTCACCGAGGAGTTGCTGCGCACGCAGGGCGGCACAGCCCTCCGCCGGGAGTTGCACCCGCATCACCTTGGGAGGCATCAGTGGCACAGTTGCATCCACCACCAGCTTGCCCGCGCAGGCTGCCCTGATGTCTTCGAGTGTGGCCTGCTGGGAGGCGAAGGGTACGGCGAGCACAATCAGATCGGCGCTGGCCGCCGCCTCGAGGTTCCCTGTTCCCGTGACCTGACCCCGGGCTTCCAGCTTGCGGGCGGCGTCGGCTGCCCGCCCCGCGTCCCGCGAACCCAGCACGACCCGATAACCGGCCGCGGCCCAGCGCCCCGCCAGCGCTCCGCCTAGATGGCCGGTGCCGCCGACGATGCCGATGACGGGTCTCGAATCTGCTTGCATGAAACTCTCCGGGGTAGATGACGTACGGGTTGGTAAAGCGTGGTGCGGTGCCAGGCTACGCGCCCCAGGTTTGCGGCGACCTCGAGCAACTCAGGCACCTCCCGCTGCTGGCCGTGGCTGCCACCGGCCGCGCGGGTGATGGATTCGTTCATGAGCACGCCGCCCATGTCGTCGGCCCCGGCCTGCAGGCAGGCGGCCATGCCCGACAGTCCCATCTTCACCCACGAGGCCTGAATGTGGGTGAACACCGGGTGCAGCACCAGCCTCGACACCGCGTGAACGAGGCGCGCTTCCCGGAAGGTGGGCCCGCTGCGTGCCTGTCCACGACGCCAGAGCGGCGCCTCGGGATGGACGAAGGGCAGCGGCACGAACTCGGTGAAGCCGCCGGTCTCGCCCTGCAGGGTGCGCAAGTGCAGCAGGTGGCGGGCCCAATGCACGGGCCGGTCGACGTGGCCGAACATCATGGTGGCCGTGGAGCGCAAGCCGATCTCGTGGGCGGTGCGCATGACCTCCAGCCACTGGCGGGTGTCGAGCTTGTCCGGGCAGATGATCCGACGGACCTCGTCGTCAAGGATCTCGGCGGCGGTGCCCGGTAGCGACGACAGGCCCGCCCGGCGCAGCCGGGTCAGGTAATCCGCGAGGCCGAGGCCCAGCGTTGCCGCTCCATGGGTCACCTCGAGAGGCGAAAAGGCGTGGATGTGCAGTCCCGGTGCGGCCTCGTGGACCGTCGCGACAATGTCCAGGTAGGTATCGCCGGTAAATGCCGGGTGAATGCCGCCCTGCAGGCACACTTCGCTGGCCCCCCGTTCCCAGGCTTCGACCGCCCGCTCGGCCACCTGCGCCGGATCCAGCAGGTAGCCAGCCTCGCGGCCCGCGCCACCCGGACGGCCCTTGGAGAAGGCGCAGAAGCCGCAGGCATACAGGCAGACGTTGGTGTAGTTGATGTTGCGGTTGATGGCGTAGCTGACCCGGTCGCCGACCACTTCCTGGCGGAGGTGGTCAGCCGCGTGCAGCACGGCGTGCTCATCGACATCGCGGGCCTCGAGCAGGGCCGCAATCCCGGACTCGCTCGGTACCTCGCCAGCGCGCAGTTCCCGCAACAGGCGGCGGATGGTGGGCGATGGTGTCGATCCGGCAGCTCGCAAGTGTCCTGGAGGAGGCGTATCGAGGCCCGCGAACCAGCGGCCGGTCCGCGCCATCCCGCTCGCATCGGAGGCACGGAGAACGCGGGTGGCCATGTCTGCCGGCAGCCAGCTTGCGGCCTCGCGGGCGTAGGCGGGCGTGACAGGCAGGCGGGCCACCAACCAGCGGCCCGCCTGAGCCGAGGCGGCGCGCAAGGCATCCACTTCGGGCCACGGCGCCTCTGGATTGACGTGATCCGGCGTGACCGGCGACACCCCGCCCCAGTCGTTGATGCCAGTGTCAGCGAGCCTCGGCAAGGCAGACGGCGACAGGTTGGGTGGGGCCTGGATGGACATCGTGGGCCCGAACAGCAGCCTCGCCACCGCGATGGTCCACAGCAACTCATCGAGGTCCGGTTCGGGTGCCCCGGCCATGCGGGTACCTGGCTTGGCCCTGAAATTCTGGATGATGAGGTCCTGCAGGTGCCCGTATTGCAGGTGCAGGGCCCGCAGCGCGAGCAATGACTCGATGCGCTCGCGCCGGGTTTCGCCGATGCCGACCAGCAGCCCGGTGGTAAAGGGGATGCCCAGCCGGCCGGCGGCCCGGAGGGTCTCGAGTCGGGCAGCCGGATGCTTGTCCGGCGAGCCGAAATGCGGCCCGCCGCGCCGGCACAGTCGCTCCGACGACGACTCCAGCATCAGCCCCATCGAGGCCGCGACCGGTCGCAATGCCGCGAGCTCTGCCTCGGTCATCACCCCCGCGTTGAGGTGGGGGAGCAGCCCGGTTTCCTCGATGACCCGGCCGGCGACGTGGCCGAGGTACTCGAGCGTGCTGCCAAAGCCCAGCGCGGCCAGTGCGGCCCTCGCTGCCGGGTAACGCAACTCCGGTTTGTCGCCGAGGGTAAACAGCGCCTCGGTACAACCCGCCTCCGCGCCCGCGTGGGAGGTGGCAATGACCGCCTCGGGGGACAGATAGGGATGTTCCAGGTGGCGCGGCGCGGTGGCGAAGGTGCAATAGTGGCACACGTCCCGGCACAGGCGGGTCAGTGGCAGGAAGACCTTCGGCGACCAGCTGATCAGCGGCCCGTGACCTGCCAGGGCGAGAGCGGAGGCGGCGGGCTGGAGGGCAGCGAGCGGGGCCTGCTCGAGACTGGACAGGGCAGTCTCCTCATCGGCGAGCTCACCATCGAGCACTCGCCCGACCAGGCGATCGATGCGCGCCGAGTCTTGCCTCATGCGCCAGTCGCTGCCAGTAAGGGGCCCAGCGACGGGTCTTCGAGATCTGCGGGATGATCGACGTCCGCCTCCAGGCCCGCGCGGCGCACGAGTTCCCAGTTCATGCCACTGGACAGCGCGGCCCGTCGGTGCGCGTGGAAACTGCCCGGCCCGAAGGCCAGCGGGAATGCCCGAGCGACGCTGTCGAGCAGGAGGCCATTGGTGC
>Ga0222714_10006871_pt1 | contig 10537 bp, 7 predicted proteins | sample C33_3DmetaG_FD_165048 | JGI IMG/M metagenome (GOLD analysis project Ga0222714, IMG submission 165048) | Estuarine water microbial communities from San Francisco Bay, California, United States - C33_3D | ecosystem: Environmental > Aquatic > Marine > Unclassified | place: USA: California... | reverse complement strand
ACTTTGAATTCGTACCCATTGCCCTCAAATCTTAGGGTTGACACAAAACTCTACCAACGGTAGGGTTCAGATATGTCCGTGGATAAAAACCTGCTTCAGGTTTCAACTATCCAGCCTCGAACCGCAACAGCCAACGTTTATAAATGGTTGGTTTCGATCGTTTTAATCCTCGTCAGTGTTTCCGTAACGCAGGTTTCGACGGAAAGAGTCGCGCGCGCAACTGAACTGACATGTGCTGAAGGTGGCGCGTGCCAGGTTGGCGACACTGGCCCAGGAGGGGGCAAAGTGTTTTATGTCGCCGAAACTCCGTTCACATCAACAGGCTCGGATTGTGATAACGCGTGTAGGTATCTGGAGGCGGCACCGAGCGAAGCCCGAATTACATGGGCATCGCGAGCTAACAGGCTGACATCAGTACCTGGTACTTCCAATGTCATTGGGTCGGGAATGGCAAATACAATAAAGATTTTCAACCAATCTGGCAACACTGCAGTTGACTCCGCTGCTGTGTACGCCTATGAATATTCGAGTGGTGGCAAAGAGGATTGGCATCTTCCATCCATTGATGAGTTGCAAAAGTTATATGACAATAGGAATGCCGCCCTAACAAGTGGGTTTTTTAACGATTTTCATTGGAGTTCGTCTGAAACCAGCGCTAGTCAAGCGAAGGCAAAGCATTTTGGGAATGGCGGCACAAGCAACCGAGATAAGAACAACACGACAAATGCACTCTGGCTCAGTTATGGAGTGCGCCCTATAAGGGCTTTTGGTTCGATACCGACACTTACGGTTACGTATGACTCGCAGGGTGGTAGTGCGGTGTCGGCTGGTTCGACAACAACTGGTGGGACGTTGGTGTCGTTGCCGACTACTTCGCGTGTGGGCTACACATTTAATGGTTGGTTCACGGCGTCAACGGGCGGTTCGCAAGTGACAACTTCGTCGCCGCATGGTCAAACCGCAGATTTCACGTTGTATGCGCAGTGGTCAGCGGCCATGTATGTGGTGTCATTTGATGGCAATGGTTCAACGGGTGGTTCGGTGCCGGGGGAGCAAACGAAGACGCATGGTGTGATTCTGACACTTTCGTCTAATACGGGAAGTTTGGTGAAAACGGGTTACACGTTTGGTGGGTGGAACACTGTTGATGCCGGATCGGGAACTTCGTATGCCGCTGGTGCGTCGTATGAGGAGAATGCGGCGGTGACGTTGTATGCCCAGTGGACAGCCAGCTCGTTAACGGTCACGTATAACTCGCAGGGTGGTAGTGCGGTGTCGGCTGGTTCGACAACAACAGGTGGGTCACTTTTGGAACCGTCTGCACCAACGCGTTCGGGTTTCGTGTTCACTGGTTGGTTTACTGCGTTGAGTGGTGGTTCGGCGATCACGTTCCCGTATGCGCATGGTCAGACGACAAGTTTCACGTTGTATGCACGGTGGGTGCAGGCGTCGCTTTATGGGTTGGGGTCGATTACCAGAATCGGCACCATCACCACAATCAACGGAGTCGGAAACACGTTCGCAGCAGACACAGCGTCAAGTTCGGTGTCGTTGCGCTATCAAGCAGACGGCTTACCAGCGAACACGGTGATTGACATCTATCTCGTCAACGATTTGACGCGAGCGCAAAGTTTGGTTGCACCTGCTGGTGGTTTCGTGGTATCGCTCGTGGTTGCTTGGCTGACGGCGGATGGGGCAGTGCCGCCAACAGCGAGCGGAAAATCGATGCTGATGACAATCACCAACAGCACCATCAGAGCCGGCGCAAAGACGTATGCAATCATCGGCAACGATGTAACACTGATTGGCACCGCAGAAGTCGATGGCACCGTCACCGTCGAGATTTCCGAGGATCCAGAAATCGTCGTGGTCAACCCCGTTGTCGTAACAACGACTACGACAACGACAACAACAACAACGACCACCACCACCACCACCACAACGACGGTGGTGCCGGCTTCGTTCTCTACGACCACCACAACTGCTGCGCCGGGGCCAACGCCGACCACGGCGACACCTCGCTCGACGGCAACCACCACCACGGTGTCACCTCGATCGGTAACTACTACGACTGTTGCGTCGTCACGGCGTGATGCTGATGTGATTCGCGTGGTCGTGCCGAAGGTTCCTGGCGTGGCGTCACCGATTGCCGGTGTTCTAAAGGTGCCTGCTGGTGGGTCGGTACCGGCTGCGAAGGTATTCACACCGTCGGTACGACGAAATGGAGAAGCATCACGAGTGGTGAATCCTCCGGTGGTTCTTCGAGCCGTACCAGCAGATGCGCCAACAGCACCTCGGGGCGCGAAAGTGATTGCCCTTGGTGAACCAATCCAACAGTCACAACAAGTGCCTGCGGCTCCTGCTGCTCAGGTGGCAGCGGGTGAGTCGAAAGCAATGTTTGGTGGTGTACCCGTCGAGACTGCGGTGCAAAAGTCGAGTGACGGTGCGGCGCTCATGTCGGCAGGGCCAGCCACCATCGCGTTAGCGGGTTTTGCGCCCTCGAGTCTTGCCGCAACGGCAGCTACACCATTGGAAATTGCGACGAGTTCATTTATAGCTTCAACACCAGTTCAGGTATGGCTGTTTTCCACGCCGATGTTGTTGGCCGAAACAACGGTGGATGCAAACGGCAACTTCGCGGGAGCAATCAGCCTTCCCACCTCGTTGCCGAGCGGCAATCACACGTTGCAGATCCAAGGGTTCGTTTATGTCAGCGGCGGAGCCGCAGAAGTAACTGCAAACATCGGCATCTCAGTGGTTCGCGCAATCACGAACGAGTGGTCGGTCACGTTCCCACTGTTTAGTTCGTCGCTTGCTGCACGTATCCAGTCTGATTGGCAGTCGTTTGTGAGCGGTCAATTATCTATGCAACTGTCTTGCGTACTGAGTCCCACTAGTCCGGCGTCGCGTTCTGCTGCCAATCTGCAGCTGTTTGACAAGCGCATGCTCAGCATGACGACGTTGTTGAAACTGGGAGGCTGTACGAAAATCACTACCAATCCGGCGGCACCGCTCACCAAGATCTCCCGAATTAATCGCACGTGGACTGTTGCTGTTGAACCACAAGCAACCGACAACGTGTTCGCCTGGGCGCACAAGTTCTCGCTGTACTCATCGGTGGTGCGTAAAGCAGAGACCACAACGTGGACCAGCAACGTTGCCGCGTATGCGGACAAAACGCTGGCCTGTCAAGTAACCGCTGTGGAACCCGCCACTACGTCACGAGCCAACACTCGATTGTTTAGCCGTCGAAACGCTGCACTGTATAACTACCTCAGCAAGAACGGGTGCAACACGGTGGAATTCGCCAATCCGATTGCTGCCAGCGAGTTGCTCGCCACTCGTCGCACCTGGACTGTTCTCGTGAGCACGGGCGCCAACCCTCAACTCGTCGCTGATTAGCGCAGCTCCAACACTCCGAGTTTGTCAATACAAACCCGCGATAATTGTTGGCGCGCTCGGAGGGACTCGAACCCCCAACCCTCTGATCCGAAGACAACGGTTGGGCGTGTCACCGTGTCTATGCAGTCTTGAGAGTGTGTGTCTGTGCGGTGGTGGTGAGCAGTACGTGTCGCCTAGTCCATGGATTCCTAATGGTTTGTGACCCCGCTGTGACCTGGAGGACCCTTCCGAATCCAGTTCGAGGAGGCTGAAGTCGACGACAGCTCTCTTCAAAGCATTCCGCTAGAGGGCAAGTCGTGATGAGTCGGATGCCAGCGAGGCCACACTCATAGCAGTGTCCCAGCTAATGTCTGGGCAAATTGTTGGGAACACTTCAATCGCATGAAAAACACCCATGTTTGTTCGGCATCGAGCTCTGACATCTGCATCAAGAAGTTTTCTAAAAAACATCAGGCCCTCATCTCGTAGCGGGTCAAATTCATTCACGCTCACAACAGTCGGCGGCAAGGCGCGTAACACTCTTGAGTCAACAAAGTGCGGCCAGGCCAATGGGTTTCTGGCGATTAGATGTTCGATTCCGTAGCCCATTGTGGCGAGGTTGTTCTTGACATCAATGAAGATTCCATTGTTGGCTTCAACGCTCTTCAGTTCGTCAGACGAATAGTCACCTGCAATATAGGGGCAGATCACATAGAGCCCGGAAGGCTTCTCCGATGCCTCCTCTTCCAACAAACTCAAACTGCTAGAAATTGCAAGGTTTCCGCCGCCGCTGTCGCCGGCGATGATGATTCGCTCCGGATCTATTCCCAGGGTTTCTGAATTCTTGGCAGTCCATTTGAAACCTGCGATGCAGTCGTTGAGTCCACCTGGAAATGGAGCGATCTCAGGTACAGAACTCGGTGAGACTGAATTTCGAAAATCGACCATAACTACTGTCACATCAAGTTGGGCAAGCATTTTCCCCCAGGCTCGATAGTTGGGGAGAAAGCATGAGAGTGTGGCCATCGCTCCACCATGTATGTAGTAGACGCACGGCTGAGTATCGTCACTGGCTTTGCGAATTATCTGCAAGTTAATCGTGTTTCCGTCGGGTGATGACTCGATCGCTCGCTTCTCAATTCGGAGACCAGCGGACGAAGAAATGCGCTCGTCGTCAAAGACTTTGAAATGATCCATTAGCGATGCCTGACGCATCGCGATGGGTCCAGATACTTGGTGATCGAGTATCTGCTCTCGGCTATCAAACGTCACCGGCTCGGGAGTCGGGAAGAGAGAAAGTGCCTGGATTGCTCGTGGGTCCATCAGTCCTTTAAAACTCATCTCGCAGAAATCTCCCCCTGAACACATTTGGATGTAACTTCTAAAGCGGGGTTGAAATCACGATGAATAATGCCAACAGCACACAGTCTGCAAGCGACCGCTTTTCGGACTCTGAGAGGAATGCCTGGCTGCCACTGTGGGAGTTGATAATTCATGGGAACAGATTTCTCCTGAAGAAGTCCAAGGTGACATGTAGCCATACTGAAGTGGAGCTGCTGGCGTTTCTGTCTTCAACGTTGGCTGAAGGTCTCACAATTAGCGACCTCGCACTTCGTCTCGGATTGTCATCAAGTCGAATGTCGCGCATCGTTCAAAGCCTTAGTGATTCGGGTTTGGTTGTCACTGAGAAACCAACGAGTGATGCGAGAAATACCATCGTAAAAGTAACGAATTTGGGCTTGCGTCGATTGCAGGCAGACGGACCTGTCTGGATCAACGAGATTCGGTCCCGATTTCTTGCTGGTCTTAGTTCGGAGGAACTTGAACAACTCGGACTTCTTCTGCAGAAGATGAGCGTAAACCTCATCGGAGAAATCTCGCTTTTTGCGAAGGAGCGGAGCGTCGGCCACGTTGATGTCTCAAGAATCGTCGAGGATCACTGATTCTCGGCATGGTATGAATCAGTTGCTTGGAGGGCACTTTTCAATAGATCATCGCCCCGCAAGTCGCCAAAAAATGCAGAGGGATTCAATTTGTTCATTACATAAGCAAATGTCATCTGATGATCAAGCTCATGCACGATCCGTGAGCCGCCAAAACCACCCCAGAATCGTGCATTTCGACCACCGAGTGTCGGATGATTCAAGTTTGCAACTGCAAATCCTGATGCAAACGTCATTGGGACTCCAAGGACTGCGTCACGTGAGGTGATGATTGGTTTGAATGCTTCGCTAATCACTTTGTCACTGAGGATTTTTCTTCCAGAGATTTCTCCCCGATTGGTGAGGAGTCCCTGAATTTGCGCAACTGACCGCGCGTTTCCATGTCCATTTGCAGCAGGGACCTGAGCGCTTCTCCAAGCATCGGAATTCACCACAGTCCCACCTCTAGGGAGTGGGGGACCAACGAGAGTTTTTGAAGCAATCTCGGTTGGTGGGACGACCTCTGGCGCATCTTGAAGGATTACGACCGGGGAAACCGAAGGAAGGTCAGTTGGGTCGAGTCCGATTCGAAAATTTGAACCAAGTGGTATGGCAATCTCGGTTTTAAAGAAACTTCCGAAACTCACTCCAGTGATCCGCCGAACAACTTCGCCGATGAGATGGCCAAAACTCAGCATGTGATAACCCGACTGGGAACCTGGCGTCCACCAAGGTTCCTGGTTTGCAAGTAAATCTGTTGACTTCTCCCAGTCGTAGAGATCTTCAATGGTGATTGGTTGATTCCAGGCAGGCAATCCAGATGAGTGGGAAATGAGTTGAGAGACGGTTACTGAACTCTTGCCGCAGTTCGCGAATTCCGGCCAGAACTTTGCAACGCGATCAGAGAGATTCAGTTCACCTCGTTCAACGAGCACCAGTGCAGTTAGTGCCGTCATGGTTTTCGTCGTTGAGTAGACATTGGTTATCGTCTGTTCCGTCCATGGAATTGCTTGAGCGGTGTCTGCCCAGCCTCCCCAGAGATCAACTACGAGCTCGCCACGGACGGTGACGGCAACAGAGGCTCCCAATTCGCTCCCCGACACGAGATTTTGTCGAAACGTTCGTCTCACGTTCTCATACAGTGGGTGGCAAAATCCGGAAACTGTCGCGTCACGATCGCTGTGCTGACTACTTGACATCTCGAAACACATGATATAAGATGCGTGCGCACGCATATACATTATGGATATGCCCGTCCGGCGGGAGGAACTACATGAGGCTGGAGTCAGGTGGCTAAGGATCGTTCTCGGTCGAACGTTGTCGCCGCGGTCATCAGCGCGTCTACCCGGCGAATGCTGCTGCGACTAGTTCTGCCGGTTCTAATTCTCGTGATCTGGACTTGGCTCGCCGGCTCGAAGTTGGTGCCTGAATTAACCATGCCGACTCCGATTGAAGTACTTCGTCAGTGGAAAATCATGTTTGATGAAGACGATCTAATCGTTCAGATTTTTACGTCACTGACCCGCGCTATGACTGGACTTGCAATCGGAGGTGCGATCGGATTTCTCATGGGTCTCTCTGCTGGGATCTCTGAAGTCGTTGAGAACGTAATAGACGCACCGCTGCAGATGATGCGAGCGATTCCGTTCATCGCGTTGATACCACTTTTCATCCTCTGGTTTGGAATCGGTGAAACACCGAAAATCGTCATTATCGCGCTTGCCACCTACTACCCGATTTATGCGAATACGTCTAGCGGTGTAAGGAATGTCGACGGAAAAATTGTTGAGTGCGCACAGTCATTCGGAGTCAGTGATTGGGAGCTTTACCGAAAAGTCATTATTCCACTAGCAATGCCCACGATTCTCACTGGGCTTCGACTGTCACTCATTATCTCAGTGCTCGCACTCGTTGCGGCGGAGCAAATCAATGCTCAGAGCGGTATCGGTTTCCTCTTGGCGCGCTCGACTGGATACGGCCAGAACTATGCGGTATTTGCCTGTGTAGCTCTCTACGCACTCTTCGGACTTCTGGCGGATTTGTTGGTGAGAGCCCTGGAAAAGGTCTTAGTTCCGTGGCGTTCTGGAGTTGCACTCCGATGAACGACGTAACGAACGGAACCGGAGATTTAGCGGTCAACCTGCGTTGCGCAACCAAGAGATTTTCAATTGCGAGCAACTCTTCCATACTTGACGGGATTGATTTCAAGATAGCGACCGGCGAATTCGTGGCGTTAGTTGGCAAGAGTGGTAGTGGCAAGACAACACTTCTGAGAATTCTGGCTGGCCTCGAATCCGCAACAAGTGGGGACGTCATCGTGCCACAGGCACGAACTGTGGTGTTTCAAGAACCACGACTCATCCAGTCAATGAAGGTCTGGGAAAATGTCGTGATTGGGATCAAGGACGTCCAAGACCTCAGGGCACTTGCAATTGCGGCACTGGCCGAGGTCGGTCTGGAGACCCTCGCAGAAAACTGGCCCGCGAAGCTCTCAGGCGGAGAAGCCCAACGTGTCGCCCTAGCTCGTGCACTTTGCCGTAGACCAAAACTTCTACTTCTGGACGAGCCATTCGGAGCTCTCGACGCTCTCACGCGATTAAACATGCAGCAAGTCGTAAGAACCCTCTGTTCGCGTTACAAGCCAGCGGTACTCCTTGTTACACACGATGTCGATGAGGCTCTCGCCTTGGCCGATCGGGTTCTCGTTCTAAGCAACTCGAAAATTGCACTTGAGGTTCAGATTGAAGCAGAGCGCCCTCGAAGAATGGGGACGGGAAAACTACTCGAATTCCGGAGCCAGTTGTTACGTTCGCTCGGCGTTGAGAGCGACTAAGACAATTCGACAATCGAAAGTCCCAATTAATCCAACAACCAAAAAGGAGAAATATGAAACCGAATACCAGAGTCAAATCAATCCTCACGAGTTTCATCGTGGGCGCGTTACTGAGCGCTAGTCCACTTGCAGCAGCAGCACAACCATCACGCCCAGAGGCCATTGACCTAAAAGGATTCACGTTGACGGTTGCAGATGCAGCGGGAGCGTTCAACGCAATATGTGAATGGGCAGACTGCATGAAAGGTGCTAAATACAAGCTGAAGTACGTAACCTTCGCTACTGGTCCAGAAGCCCTGGCAGCAACCATTGGCGGATCCGTACACCTTGCAGGAACGGCAATGGCTCCCGCAATTTATGCAACTTCTTCAAAAACCAAGGCACGAATAGTTGCGGTCACGAGCCCACCGTCAAGTCCAGGCGGACTATTCAGTCTTGTGGTGTCCAAGAAGGCTTACGAGAGTGGCACGACCTCGATCTCTGCACTCAGAGGAAAATCCTTGGCTCTCACAATGGGGACGGAAGGAGAGTACTTAGCTGTGGCAGCACTCAAAAAAGCGACAGTGCCATTGACGAGTGTGGCTTTTAGTAATCTCCTGCCCGCACAGAGTTTTGCGGCTATCTCGGGAGGTTCGGTGGGTGCCGCAGTTGTTCCAGAACCATTTGTGTCAATGTTGGCTGCTGCAGGTCACAAGATTCTGACGACTGGAACCGGGTACCTGCCCGGGTATTTTGCGTTTTATCAATCTGATAAATCGATGAAGAACCCGAAGGTGAACGCCGCGATTTCCGATTACCTCCGTCGGCACCAGGCAATGATGGTAAAAGTGTCAAGAAATGTCGAACAAGGCATAGACGTATACCAGAAACTGTTCTTCGGTGCTTACCCTGCCGCAGTTGCGCGCCCGCTTGCGTCCAAACTCCTTGTTGGTGGACTTGCAAATTTCGTGCCAATCACGCCGAACGTAATTGCTGAGTTCCAGAAGGAAGCAGACGTTCTGTTTGAGGTGGGTAATCTCAGAAAACGAGTGAATATGTCATCCGCGTTCAACGCAAAGATTTACTATTCGACGCTCAGATCACTCCCCAAGATCAAACAATGACTCAAGGTTGCCCCTAGCGACCCTCTCAGCTAGGGGCAACCAGCGAGTCGCTTGAAATTGCAGGATGAGGTATCTCGATTGATCACCGCTGACTCCACTCCGTATGAAGAAATTGCATTCGAGACATATCTGTATCTGTATCCCATCATGGTTATGGAGGAAACACGGCAGAGATCGCTGGCGCACAGTTCAAGAGGCGACCAAAACCTGTTTCATCACAGTCGGACGACTGCGAATCACAGGTGGCGACTAGTAGCTCGAACGAATATTGACACACTCTTCTCAAGTGGGTGGATCGATCTGTCAGAAGGATCGGGAAAACTAGAGATTCCAAAGAGCCATGACCGCTTCTATATGTTTCAACTATTGGACATGTGGACTGACACCTTTGGAGTAATCGGATCGCGCACAGTTGGAGAAGATGGAATCTCTGCTCAACTCTTTGGTCCTGATGTGGCGACCGAAGTAATACGCAACAGCCGCAGCACCACTGCGATTAGATGTCCAACAAATTCTGTTTGGATAATCGGAAGGACTGCAGTCACAGCAAGTGAAGACTTGCAATCTGCACATGAATTTCTATCAGGAGTTTCATTAATCGCTGAATCAGAATCACAATTCATGACTGATACCCGTCGTGTTGCCCAGACGTCGCCGTCATCACCAGTAGAAACGGTTGAATCACTGTCAGCAGAACAGTTCTTTGAACAGGGCATTCGTTTGTTGCGTCGTGAGTATTCGCACCTAAGCGATCTATCTCAGCTGTTGCGAATGAAGAGACTCGGTTTGGACCCGGCCCCGGGAGCGACATTTCCCACATGGCGCGATGAAATACGTGAGAAGATTGAGAAGTCCGTAGCGCGTGCGAGACAGCAGATTTCTAGTTCCATAGAGAATCGAGGGTCGAGAGTCAACGGCTGGAACTACTCCATTGATGGTTTCGGCACCTGGGGAAACGACTACCTACGACGAGCAGCAATCGCAAAGTTTGGGCTCGCGGCAAATCCTCCAGAAGACGCCGTCTACTTCACTGGAATGCGAGACTCCGACGGACGACGGTTGACGGGTGAAGGCGACTATCTGATTCGGTTCAACCCGGGTGAATTTCCGCCAGCTGGCGGATTCTGGTCGATCACCTTGTATGACGCCAATGGACACCTTTTCGCTAATGACCTCAACCGCTACGGACTTCGAAGCAGAGACGTACTTCGGATCTCGAACGACGGATCGTTGACTATTCTGATTTCTCAGAGGCAAAAAGACGCAATACCAGTCACGAACTGGATTCCGTCCTGTCC
>Ga0222714_10006869_pt1 | contig 10538 bp, 10 predicted proteins | sample C33_3DmetaG_FD_165048 | JGI IMG/M metagenome (GOLD analysis project Ga0222714, IMG submission 165048) | Estuarine water microbial communities from San Francisco Bay, California, United States - C33_3D | ecosystem: Environmental > Aquatic > Marine > Unclassified | place: USA: California... | reverse complement strand
ATGTTGCTCCTGACGTGAAATCGATATCCCGAGCGAACCGCCGCGGGCTCTGAGCAGGCTATCGGGAGGGCAGGCGACCGCCAAACTGCTTCATCATCTTTTGCATCTCGGCAAACTGCTTCACCAGACGGTTGACATCCTGCACCTGCGTACCGCTGCCCTTGGCGATTCGGGTGCGCCGGCTGCCGTTGATGATTTGAGGGTTCTCGCGCTCGGCCGGTGTCATCGATCGAATGATGGCCTCCGTGCGCTTCACCTGGTCGTCGCCGATTTCGGCTCCCTTCAATTGCGCCCCGACACCGGGCAACATACCGAGCACGTTCTGCAGTGGGCCCATTTTCTTCAATTGTTGGAGCTGCTCGAGGAAGTCGTCCAACGTGAACTTCCCATCGACGAGTTTCTTGGCCGCCTTCTCGGCCTCCTCTTTCTCGAAGACCTGCTCGGCCTGCTCGATGAGCGAGAGCATGTCGCCCATGCCCAGGATTCGGCTGGCCATGCGGTCGGGATGGAACTGCTCAAACGCGTCGAGCTTCTCCCCCGTGGCAGCGAATGCAATCGGCTTGCCGATGACTTCCTTCACCGACAACGCGGCACCACCACGGGCATCGCCGTCAAGCTTGGAGAGGATCACGCCATCGATGGCGAGCGTTTCATTGAATGCCTCGGCGACGCCGACCGCATCCTGACCGGTCATCGCGTCAACGACGAGGAACGTGTAGCGCGGCGTGACCGTCTCGCTGATGCGGCGCACCTGCTCCATCATCTCTTCGTCGATGGCCAACCGTCCTGCGGTATCGACGATCAAGACGTTGCGACCGAGACGTCGCGCTTCCTCCAAACCGAGGCGAGCGGTTTCCACCGGGTCGCCTGGTGCGCTGAAGACCGGCACGCCAACTTGCTGGCCGAGCACTCGCAACTGCTCCACCGCTGCCGGGCGCTGCAGGTCGGCGCCGACCAACATCGGTTGTCGACCTTGTTTCTTGAACCACGCCGCCAACTTGGCAGCACTGGTGGTCTTTCCGGAACCCTGCAAACCAGCCATGAGCACCACGGTGGGTGGCTGGCTGGCGTAAGTGATCTTGAGGGTTTCGCCACCGAGTAGCCCTATCAGTTCGGCCTGCACCGTCTTGACCACCTGCTGTGCGGGGTCGAGCACCTTGGACATCGCCTCGCCAACGGACTTCTCACGGATGCGGGCCAACACGTTGCGCACCACGGCGACGTTGACGTCGGCTTCCAGGAGTGCCGTACGGATTTCCGCGAGAATCTCGTCGACATCGGCTTCGCTCAGACGGCCACGATTGCGAAGCTTGCCGACCACCGCACCAAGGCGGTCGCTCAGCGAGTCAAACATGAGAACGAAAATCTACCGTTGCACGTCGGTGCACCCGCCGTGCCAATCGCGCGGTATCACGCGCTCATTCGTCGAAGAGGGCGTCGACGAATTCGTGCGGCTCGAACGGTGCGAGGTCGGCGATAGTTTCGCCGAGACCAACCAATTTCACGGGGATGCCGAGCTCAGTTTCGATCGCGAACACGATGCCCCCCTTCGCCGAACCGTCCAACTTGGTGAGCACCACTCCCGTTACCTGCGTGGCGTCGGCGAATTGCCTCGCCTGCACCAAACCGTTCTGTCCCGTGGTTGCATCGATCACCAGCAACACCTCGGTGACGACTCCGGCGGCCTTCTCGGCCACTCGCCGCACCTTGCGGAGTTCGTCCATCAGGTTGGTGTTGGACTGCAATCGACCGGCCGTGTCGGCGAGAACCAGGTCCATCCCGCGGGCTGCCGCACTCTGTACGCCGTCGAACACCACCGACGATGGGTCGGCTCCCTCCGCACCGCGCACGATCGATGCGCCGGTACGTGTTGCCCAGGTTTCCAGTTGCTCTCCGGCTGCGGCGCGAAACGTATCGCCGGCAGCCATCAGCACGCTGCGCCCGAGCCCCATCTGTTGTGCAGCAATCTTGGCGAGGCTGGTGGTTTTTCCGGCACCGTTGACGCCGACCATCATCCAGATGTTCGGTGTGCCACGAGCAGGATCGAAGGTCAACGAGCGATCCGCGCCGTCGAGGCGTGACGCCATGTCGCTGCGCAGTGCGGCGACGAGCGCGACTGGGTCGGTAATTTCGCGCTGCTTTACGCGTGCTCGTAGACCATCGAGCAGTGCCGTGGTTACCTTCACCCCGAGATCGGCGCGCAACATCGCCTCTTCGAGGTCGTCCCACGTTGCCTGGTCGATGGCGCTACGGCGAAGTACGCCGGTAGTGGCGTTGGCAAACACGCCTCGCGCCCGTGAGAGGCGATCGCGAAAGCTTGGCGGAGCGGCAGCCGGTGCTGGTGGCGTTTCAACGGCGGCCTGCGCCGGCGGCACCGTTGGCGCAGGCGCGATCGCTGGTGCCGAGCGGCGTGAGCGTCGGGCAACGACGACCCCACCACCCAAAACAACGACCGTCACCACAATGGCGACGTAAAGCCAGAGGTCGTTCACGCCGACTTGGCGGCGACGCGCTCCACCACCACGCGCGACGAACCGCCGGGCTGCATGGTGACACCAAGCAGACTGTCGCCTGCTTCCATCGTTCGCTTCTGGTGACTGACGATGAGCAATTGTGCTTCTTGTCGGAACTCTTGAATGAGTCCGAGAAAGCGGTGCAGGTTTACGTCGTCGAGGGCCGCCTCGACTTCGTCCATCACGTAGAACGGAGAAGGTCGACTACGGAACACTGCAAACAGGAACGCCAACGCAGTGAGTGCTCGCTCGCCGCCCGACAGCAACGACAACTTCTTTATGTTCTTGCCACCGGGCTTGGCTTCCACCTCGATACCCGTGTTGAGCAGGTCGTCGGGCATGGTGAGAACAAGTCGACCGGTGCCTCCCGGGAAGAGCGAAGCAAACAACTTCGCGAAATTGTCGCGCACGTCGGAGTAAGCAGCGGCGAACGTTTGCTGGATTTCCAGGTCCACCTGCTTGATGACCTTCACCAATTCGCGACGTGAGTTCTTCACGTCCTCGAGCTGTTCTTCCAGGAACGTGTTGCGTTGTTGTAGCGCCTCGAATTCTTCGAGAGCCAGCGGATTGATCGGGCCCATGATTCGTAGTTCGCGTTCCAGTTCGCGAACCTTGAGGATCGGGGTCATGCCATCGGGTAATTCCGGTGCCGGCGTATCGATGGCCACCTGCGGCTCCACTTCCAGATCGCGACGCAGCGTGTCGATCGATGCTTCGAGACGTACACGTACCTCGCCCTGCTCGAGCTCCACACGGCGACCCAGCTCGCGGCGCTCCTCGAGGGCCTTTTCGTTCGACTGGCGTTCCTTGCGCGCCTCGTCAAGCCGACGCGAAATCTCGCGCATTTCGTTGCTTTGGCGCGCACGCAACTCGTGCAGATCACGCTGGCGACCGTTGAGCGCGTTTACGATCCGCTCGACTTCCTTCATGGCATCGGCAAGTTGCTGCAACTGCTGGTCGATGCGCTGCGTGCGACGCACGGCGTCGCGGCGCGCCTCGGAGTCGCCACCCAAACGACCTTCGATGTCGACCAGGCGTGTGCGCAAGAGACGCTCTCGTTGCTCCAGGCCTGCCACTTCCACGTCGTGGGCTTGGGCAACGTCGCGCTCGGCTTCGGCTGCGGTGGCCGCGCGGGCTTCGGCTCCGCGAGCGTCGGCCAACGCCGTGCGAGCAGTGCCAAGTGCCAACTCCGCCTCCACCAAGTGGGCTGCGGCGTCTCGTGCGGTGGCCTGTGCTTTTGCCAGCGCCTCGGCGCTGACCTGCGACAAACCGACCCGCAGCGCGGTAGCCGCCAGGCGATCTCCGTCACGGGTGACCACCACGGCATTGGGGTCGCCGAGTGCGGCATCCACCGCCGCGTCGAACGATGCAGCCAACGACACTCGCGACAGCAATACGTCCAGCAAATGATTGACGTCACCCTCGTGTGAACCAGAGCGGGCACGGACGTGTGCGCGAAGTTCGCGCGATGGATTGACGGTCGCGGACGCCAGCGAATCCAACGCCAATACCGCACCCGGGTTCTTGGTGGCGCGCAGGTGCCCGAGTGCCGCTCGTGCATTGGCGGTGTCGTCAACGACAACCGCCGCGATCGATTCGCCCAGTGCCGCTTGCACGGCAGAACGCCACTCGTCGTCGATGTCGATCAGATCGAGCAGGGTGCCAAGGCTTCCCGCGGCTTCGTGCAAGGTTCTAGTGCTGAGTGCCTGTGCGTCGATCGACGCCTGCAATGCCTCGACGCGTGCCGCCGAGGCCGCGGCACCACTCGAGGCAGTGGCATGCGCAACGATGGATTCGTCCAGTGCACCTTGCGCATTCGATGTGAGCACCTGAGCCGCCGCCAGTTCGGCCGATGCCTGACCGCTCGAAGCGTTGGCGGAGAGGTCGCGCAACTCCTGGGCGACCTCCTCGAGCTGGTGTCGCACCGAGGCCGCTTCGCCTTCGAGTTGTGCCTCCACCCCGGAGTCCATCACTTGACCACGTTCACGCTCGATGGAACGTCGACGTTCGGCCAAAACTTGCACCAAGCCGCGGGCACGACCACGGAGGTTCTCCACTCTCACCAGTTCATCGTTGATGGTGCTGTCACCACGAGCCGACAAGTCGGCCTCGTCGGACATGACTGCTGCGTCCAATGCCGAGAGTCGGGCACGCAATTCGTTCTCGGCCGCGTCACCGGCAGCCTTTTGTTCTGCAAGTGCCTGCAGGCGCGCCTGCAAACCGCCGATCTCGCGACCCGCGACATGCAAACGCAGAACGCGCAGTTCGGCAACCAACGCCCCGTGACGTCGCGCGGCATCGGCTTGACGCTCGAGCGGCTTCAACTGACGACGCACCTCGCGCAACAAGTCCTGCGCGCGCATGAGGTTGCCTTCGGTACTCTCCAACCGACGTTCGGCTTTCTCCTTGCGCTTGCGATGCTTCAAGACACCGGATGCTTCTTCGATGATCGAACGACGATCCTCCGGCCGCGCGTTCAACACGGCATCGATCTGCCCCTGACTCACAATGACGTGCTGCTGACGACCCACGCCCGCATCGGACAACAGTTCCTGCACATCGAGCAAGCGACAATTCACGCCGTTGATGGCGTACTCGCTCTCACCAGTGCGAAACAGGGTGCGTGTGACGGTGACCTCGGAGAACTCGATGGGCAACAGCCCGGCTGAGTTGTCGATGGTGAGTGACACCTCGGCGCGGCCGAGGGCGGGTCGCTTGGCGGTACCGGCAAAGATGACGTCGTCCATCTTCTGACTGCGCACCGAAGAAGGTGCCTGTGCGCCAAGCACCCAGGCGATTGCGTCGACCACATTGCTCTTGCCGGAACCGTTTGGGCCCACCACCACGGTGACACCGGGTTCGAGTTCCATGGTGGTCGAGTCGGCGAACGACTTGAACCCCTTCATGGTCAAAGACTTGAGAAACATCTCCGAAAACAGTAGTTGGTTGGGTGTCGTCGACGGCTCAATGCTGACACCGGGGACAAAAGCACGTCGAGCGCCCGGCCACGACACGTCGCAGGATGGTGCCCGTGCGACAGGTGAGGCAGCGCTCTCCGGCGCGGTCGTACACCCGATGCTCGGTTTGAAACCAGCCGGGCTCGCCATCGATTCCGACGTATTGCGTGTCGTCGAGCGTGCTTCCGCCCTTTTCGACCGCGTCGCTCAGGACGTAGTGAATCGCCTCCAGCAGTCGATTTCGGGTTGACGCGTTCAGACGCGACGGAAGACGGTCGTGTCGAAGCCGTGCGCGATGCAGGATTTCGTCGGCATAAATATTGCCGATGCCGGCGATACGGCGCTGATCCAGTAGGAGGGCCTTCAAGTTGCCTCGGCGACCCCGAAGTATCGACGCAAGCGTTGCTTCGTCCAACCCGTCCACGATCGGATCGGGCCCGAGTCGCCCGAGTTCGGGGGCCACCCGCTGCTGGTCGTCGCGATCGAACACCACCACCTCGCCGAACGTTCTGGGGTCGACGAACCACATCTCGTGACGCGCTCCGTTCTTGTCCGGCGAGAGATGCATCACCACGTGGGTGTGCGGTGGTCTGGCGGAATCGGCGTCCGCCACCAACACTCGCCCGCTCATTCGTAGGTGCATCATGAGCACACCACCCGAATCGAGATCGCACAACAGGTATTTGCCGTGGCGACGGGCCGCGATCAATCGAGTGCCGGTGAGACCGTCGATAACTGCTTCACGTCCTTGGCGGCGCACGGTTCGCTCGCGGAATACCTCCACACGTTCGATGACGCGCCCGACGGCGCGGCGCTCGATACCGCGACGCACGGTTTCCACTTCTGGCAATTCAGGCACGATGAATTACTCGGCGCTCGTGGCGTCAGGCATCGCGGTTGCGCAGCGAGTCGATTGCCTCGGCCGCGGCCTCTTGCTCGGCGGCCTTCTTGGTGCGTCCGGTTCCAGATCCGCGACGGCGACCTGCAAGGAGAACGTCGGCAAAGAACACCTTGTCGTGGTCGGGGCCTTCATCTCGCAATTCGTATACGGGTGCCGGCAGTTCGTGTTCGGCGGCAAGCTCCTGCAACTGTGTCTTCGGGTCCAGGTACTTGAGCCCCGGCACCGCCCCCGCAATCTCGGGAGCCAACAGTTTGAGCGACAACTGATGTGCCACCTGGGTGCCAGCATCAAGAAACACCGCGCCGATGACTGCTTCGAAGGCGTTTGCCAGGATCGAGGTTTTGTCCGCGCCACCGCCGGCGGCCTCGCCGCGACCCAACCGAATGAAACGCCCGAGCTCGAGCCGCCGCGCCGCCACGGCAAGTGCCTCGGCATTCACCACGCTCTTGCGTAGATCGGTGAGTACACCCTCGTCGAAGTCGGCGTGGCGGCGGTACATCTCGTCGGCAAGTACGAAACCCACCACTGCATCACCCAGGAACTCCAGCCGTTCGTTCGACGGCTCGCCTTCGTGTTCGGCGGCATACGACGAATGCGTCATTGCAAGTTTGAGCAACGAGAGGTCTCGAAATTCGTGCCCGATTGCAATCGCGCACTCGCGAAGCGTGGACTCGTTCATGGTGAGACGCTCACGAAGTAGCGCTCACCGCCACCGCAGTACGAATCTTCTCGACGATGTCACCCTGCACCATGTCGCGCGCAACCTTGATGCCGTTCACCATCGCGCGCGCGCTGGATGACCCGTGCGAGATGATGCACACACCGTTGAGCCCCAGCAGCATTGCCCCACCCGTGGTGTCGGGGTCGAACTGCGAGTACAGGTCGAGGAACGCCGGCATCAATGCATCGGCGTGTTCCTTGTACTGGGGTTGACCAACCGCGGTGAACAGGGCCTTCACCACGGTTTTGAGCGCACCCTCCAAACTCTTCAACGCCACGTTGCCGGTGAAACCGTCGGTGACCACCACGTCCACGTCCGTGGTCATGATGTCGCGACCCTCCACGTTGCCGACGAAGTTGATGCCCTGGTGGGCCGACAACAACTCATAGGCCTGCTTGCGCAACGTGTCGCCCTTGCCCGGCTCTTCACCAATGGACAGCAGCCCCACCTTCGGCGACGCGATGCCGTAGCGCTCCTTGGAGAAGACGGAACCCATCGTCGCAAACTGCGTGAGCCACGCGGCCTCCACCTCCGCATTGGCACCGGCATCGAGCAGGATCGTCGGAGTTGAACCCGGGACGGGAATTGGCGTGGCAATCGCAGGACGCTTCACCCCGTCGATGCGACCCATTCGCAACAGGGCCGATGCCATCGTGGCACCGGTATTGCCCGCCGAGATCATGGCACTGGCAACGCCGTCGCGAACTGCTTCGGCGCTACGCACCAGTGTGGAGTCCTTCTTCTTCTTCACGGATCCGGCAGGGTCTTCGTCCATACCGATGACTTCCGTCGCCACCAGTAACTCCAGTTCTCCACGATCGGCGAGATCTGCGGGACCAACGAGCAAGACGGGAATACCCTCTGCTGCCGCCTGGCGAGCGCCCGCAACGATTTCGGCGGGAGCTTTGTCGCCTCCCATGGCGTCGACGGCAATCGGCTTCATGACCTGGAAATCAGACTAAACGTTGCACGTTCGGAACGTGGCGCCGTACCTTCGGGCGTACACGTCCGAGCGAAGATGGCGCCCAAACGGCGCGAGCCGGAACTACTTGACGGCGTAGGCGACGCGGCCCTTGTACCAACCGCAGTTGGCACACACGACGTGCGGCTTCTTCACGGTGCCACAGCGTGGGCAGGTGCTCTTGGCTGGCGTGTGCAAACGCATGTTGATGGATCGGCTGGTGCGTCCGCGGGCCTTGGAGCGCTTTTTCTTTGGTACGGCCATTTCGTCACTCTACCGTGCGCTCGTACGGCTCAGGCAGGGTGGATGATGGCGCGCATCCGCCCGGACGCCTCACGCTTCGTCGAGTTTGCCTCGCAGGGCATCCAACGCAGCCCAACGTTCATCACGTGTTTCATTCACGCACGAACAAGTGGTGGTTGCAAGGTCGGCACCACACTGTGGGCATAGCCCCGGGCAATCCGGGCGGCACAGTGGGGCGTCGGGCACCGCCAGTAGCACTGCCTCGCGTACCGGCAGGGTGAAGTCGATTTGATCGCCCACGAGTGGTTCGGCATCGCCGTCTACCGCGAGATTTTCCGCTGCGTCGGCACCGCGACGATGCGCCGACACCTCGCGCGAGAACGCCTCGTGCACCTCGGCATCGGCAACACCGGACACGGGCCGCAAACATCGACGACACACCGAGACCCAACCGACGGTGGCACTCCCCAGCGCAACGATGCCCGTGGACGAACTTTCCAGATCGATCTCCACCTTCACATCGGAGTCGTTAGCGATACGTGAATCGGCGAAGTCGAACACTTCGGCTTTGGCCACCACGTTGACGGATTTTTCCGACCCCGGTCGTCGCAGGAGATCCAGAACGTTCACGACGAGCGCAGAACTCATTTCAGTGGGTCTCCCGAACCGAATTCCGTCGACGCATCGAGCGGTGCGTCAGTCGAATTCGCGGGTGCGATCGACTTCTTGGTCGAAGAACTCACCCGACATGTCGGGGGCGTCCTGGGTCATCTGTTCGTTCGCTTCCTGCACACCGGTGATGGAAAGTCGGTCGCGACCATGCTTGATGGTCTTCATCAAACGGTCGATGAGAATTTCCACGCTGCCGAGGCGACGGTCGAGGAAGTCCTCAGTTTCGCTCTTCAAGCGGCGGGCGGTGGACTCGGCCTCGTCGATGATTTGGCGCGCCCGAGCCTCGGATGCACGCACCACCTCGGTGCGCTGCACCATTCGTTCGGCTTGCGTACGTGCAGCCTCGATGATCTCGTCGGCTTCACGCTGCGAACGGTTGAGGAAGTTCTCCTTTTCCTTCAGCATGAAGCGGGCCTCGCGAACCTCGTGCGGCAAACAGGCAATGGCATCCTCCAACAGCGCCACCACCTCCTCCCGATCGATGCGTGGGGTGCTGGAGAGCGGCACGTTCGGTGCCTTGGAGATCAGGTCGATGAGGTCGAGGAGGATCTCCTCGGCGTCGCCCATCTGTACGTCGGGGAGTTCCTCTGTGGGGAGATCGTCGTTGTCGGTCATGTCGTTGCTCCGCTTGGGTTAGCGGCGAGTGCGGCTCGCCAATGCCTTGGCAACTGGTGCTGTAACCATCGCCGAAGCGTCTCCACCGTAGTGCGCAATCTCGCGCACGAAGCGACTACTTATATACGCGTGATCCGGCAACGCAAAGAGCACCATCGTGCGCACGCCGGACACCGTGTAGTTGGTGTGGGCCATCTGCGATTCCACGTCGAAGTCAGTGGCACTGCGCAGGCTCTTCACGATGCATGTTGCACCCACCTTTTTTGCTGCATCCACGGCCAACCCGGCGTGCGGCTCCACCCGGATGCCCGCCAGATGGGCGGTGGATTCCTTGGCCAGCTGCACACGCTCGTCGACCGAGAACATTCCCGACGGCTTCTCGGGGTTGTGCATCACGGCGATGACCACCGAGCCAAAGATGCTCGCGGCCTGCGCTGCAACGTCGAGGTGCCCGAGATGGAAGGGGTCGAAACTGCCGGGATACAGCACCACGTGCGGGGTTGCCATCGTCTTCTACGGTACCCGTCGGCGTGTGGCTAAGTGACTCGCCGAAGGAACGTCACGTGGGTGCGTCCGTAACGCTTTTCACGCAAGACTTCCCAACCCGCGGGGGCCGCAACGGGTGCCGCGGCTTCGGCCACCACCAAATTGCACGGTACGACGGCGAGAAACTCGGGCCACTCGGCGAAGTCGTACGGTGGGTCGGCAAGTGCCAGCGTTGCGTCGGTGCATTGGGCAACGTGCACCATCGCATCACCGCGCACCACGATGCTGCGATCGGCAACTCCGAGCGTTTCGATGTTGCTGGTCAATGCCTCGAGAGCACGCTTGTCGCGCTCGATGAAGGTGACGTGGCCCGCGCCACGGCTGAGTGCCTCGATGCCGAGTGCGCCGGTACCTGCGAAGCAGTCGACAATGTGGGCACCGGTCAAGTCGTAATGACTGCCGAGGCTGT
>Ga0222714_10006867_pt1 | contig 10540 bp, 12 predicted proteins | sample C33_3DmetaG_FD_165048 | JGI IMG/M metagenome (GOLD analysis project Ga0222714, IMG submission 165048) | Estuarine water microbial communities from San Francisco Bay, California, United States - C33_3D | ecosystem: Environmental > Aquatic > Marine > Unclassified | place: USA: California... | reverse complement strand
AATTATATAGGCAAAAAAAATATCCACATAAAAGAATATGGCAAGTAGGAATGATAATGAAAGTAAGACTTGAAGCTATGAATAAATATAAAAAAACAAAATATCCAAATGCTAAAAATGTTTTTGGTAGATATATTTTAGCAAAAAGATATTTTAAATTTTTAGGACAAAGAACTAAAATTAATGGTTTCGAAGAAAGATGTAAATTGAAATTTATTTTTTAAATGTAAATTAAAATTTATTTTTTAAATGTAAATTGAAATTTAATTATTAAAATTAAATTAAATATATTAAATAAATAAATACAATGAAATATTTTAATTTCTAATTATATAATATATGTTTGGCTCATCAAAGGTATCTAATGTTGTAGAAAACGCAATGAATAACAATGTTGTTAATGTTGACGGTAAAAATGTAAGTGTTATCGCTTTAATTGTTGGAATTATTATTGTTTTAGTATTAAATCTCTTAGTCGGTCCATGGCTTTGGAATAATATTTTAAGAAGATTAGTTCCAGCTCTTGGTAAAGCAAGATGGTACGATACTGTTGCTCTTGCTTTATTATTAGGTTTAATAATCCCACACTAAATTTCTTTTAAAAACTATTTATTATTTTTTCTTTAGTTAATTATTTAAAAATCTTTAAATTATCTATCTATTTTTTTAAATAAAATTATAAAATAATATACGACCATAATATCGTTTATAATCAGTTTTATTTAATAAAAGCAATAATTTATGGTGTCATTTAAAATAATTGTTAAATCAAAAATGTATTAAAATTATATATGGAGGTATATGTCCCTTATATTGTAGGCTCTACTGTTTCTGCTTTTTTAGGTAAGGTTGCTTATTCATATTTTTCATATGATAATAACACCAAAGAAATAATAGAAAATTCAGAAAACTTTGAAATCAATAAAACCGATTACGAACTAATTGACAATAAAGGAAGAAAAGAAAAATATTGGAAACCATTAGGTATTGGAATGTCAGCTAGAATAAAAGCAATGAAAGAAATTTGTAGAGATGAATGTGGATTTGATATTAATGATAAAAAAAAGCAAAAGGAAAGAACAAGAATGCTTTTTTATATATCTCAATATGAAAAACTAGGCCATGATGATTTTGTTAATAAATACATAAAAAAATGGAAAGTTAAAGAACTTAATATTCCAAAAATAAATAAATAAAAAATTTATTTCAATATTCTTTATTTTTAGGATTAAAATTTTTTATAGGATTAACCTTTTTAATTTTAAGTTAAATTATATTTTTAGTTAAATTATATTTTAGTTAAATTATATTTTAGTTAGTTTAATTATTAATTCCAAAAATATAATCAAGAATTTCATAGCGTACATCTTCATTATGCGATGCTTTCTTTCCAAGTTGATGTTTAAATTCATCACTAATCTTAAAATGAACTGGGTAGTCATTTAGGAAGCTTTCTGATTCAGCAAAATATTGAGAATCATTCTTTACACGTTTATAATAATCATATGGGAGATAACTATTGACTGTAAATCCAAACAAGATATCACCATTACTCTTTCGACCTTTATAAGAAACATAAACTTGGCGAATCAAAGTTTCATCACCATTGTCATCATATTCATTATAGAAATGCATAAATTGGCGAGTCTTCATCTTAAATGTTCTTTCTGAAACCTTATATGGCTCCTCTACATCCGTTTCATCAGAATCATTTTCATTTTCATTTTCATTTTCATTTTCATTTTCATTTTCATTTTCATTTTCATTTTCATTTTCATTTTCATTTTCAGAATGGTCTTCAACAAAATAATCCTCTTCAGTTGGTACAAAATAAGAATTTGTTTCTTCATCATCATTATTGAAAATAATATGTGTAGCTACTGGAAATTCACAATTATTTGAAATATAATTAATCAATTGTTCATAATTAAGGTAAGTATCAATATACTTTTCAATAGGGTGGTCCCTATAACTTCTATCTGTTTCAATTTCAAAATCATAAAGTTGATTTTCATTTAGGACATCTTCACAATGTTTCCTATTATAAACCTTAGTTGAATACATCAAATATCCACTTCCAGGGTAATATTCGTAACTCATACAAATATCTCTGTTTTCTTCGACAATCCATACACATTCTTCACTAATCTTTGATGTTTGAGTGTAAATAACCCTACTTTTAACACCACCCCTAAGTCTCAAAACCAAATGAAGTGTACTTTCTTTTTGAATATTATAGTCTGAAAGAGTCCTTCCATCTTCAAGTTGCTTTCCTGCAAAAATCAAACGCTGTTGATCTGGAGGGATACCTTCCTTATCTTGAATCTTAGCCTTAACATTCTCAATGTTATCTGCTGGCTCAACATCAAGAGTAATTGTCTTGCCAGTAAGAGTCTTTACGAAAATCTGCATGTTGGTTGTTATTTGTTTCAGGTATTACTTTTTCTGTAATCAGATTTATAAATCAATTTTTTTTTTAAATAAAAAAAACCGTTATACAAATAAATAGTTTTATATTATAGAAAATTAAATTAGAAAATTATAAAAAAAATAGGTAATAATCAAATATCTATTTTCTTTTAGATGCAACTAATGGTCTTGGTCCAATATTTCTCTTTCTACCACAATTACAATTTCCTTGGCATCTTCCAGCACCATTTTGTAACTTTATTACTTTTTTGCTTTTATTTCTTTTATTAACTTTTTGGCATCTTCCAGCGCCATTTTGTACCTTTATAACATTTTTCTTTGAGTTAGTATTTTTAAGTTTTAAAGATTTTGCTTTCAAAGATTTTGCCTTCAAAGATTTTGCTTTCATAGATTTTGCTTTTCTAGACATATATATATATTTATTAAAGAAAATATAAATTTAAAAGATAGCAACTATAATTATTTATATTTTACAAATGACAAATCTTTTAAAATCAACATATAGTCATTATGAATCAATAAATCAATATAAGGATATTGAAGAAAATAGTTTATTTTTAAATACAAATACAAATATAAATACAAAATATAATAAAATGAATTTATTTTGTATCTATTTTCTTTTTACTATAACCATTAGTTTAAATTCATTATTATTATATTATTTAAGTCGTTTAGGAAATATTGAACATACTGTTGATAAAATAAATACAACTAATGTTAATGAGTATATTGATAAAATACATGTAATTATAGATTATGCATGTACTAACCTTTTAACATGTTAAAATATAACTAATTAATTTAATAAAAAATAATTTAAATATTTAATAATATTTAATAATTAATATTAAAAATCTTTCAAGTGTTTAAAATATATAAGTATTATAAGATGTCAGGATTATTTAATCTTATATCTGGTGTTGTATTAGGTGTATATTTAGAACAAAATTATAATCTACCTAAGGTTAAAGAAGCATTCCTAGAATTAAAAGAATACTTGGAGAAAATAGAGAAAATAGATAAAAAAGAATTAAATAGTTTTGATAATAAAGCCAATAAATATAAATAAAAAATATATCTACCATATTAACTAGAATATATTATAACTTTCGTATATTATAGATTATTTTTTATATATTGTCATTTTGAATATTTTCAACCGCATTAAAAGTTTATTTCCTTTTTCCAAGAATCTATTTTTGATTTAAATTCATCAACTTGAGCCTTAATATTTTCAAGCGCATTAAATTCATCTAATGTTTTAATACTCAATTTATCTCTATTAAAAGGGTTTGATTCTTCTGATAATAAATGTCTACAAATAACATCTCTTTCCATAAAAATATTAGTTTCTGGAAGTAAAACTGGTGTTTCAATCAATGTTTGCATAATTGGATCACAAAATTCATCGGGTATTTCAATATCTTCTCGTGATTTTTCTAATTCCATTATACCCTGAATTTTCCCTACAAATAATGTTAGTTGCTCCTTTCGAATATCAGTAATTTTATTCTTTTTATCAAGAATATTAATAAACTTGGATACTAATTTAGGTGTATCATAAGTATCATTTTTCCCAATAACTTTAATAAATTTTTCATTATAAATAAATACACTTAGAATATCACTTAGTAATATTAAATCACCTAATGGATAGAATCCTTCAATGTCTTTAACAGCCAACTCATTTTTTTTATTTCCAATCAATGTTTCCATAATAAATGAAAGACTATTGCAAAATTTATTAATTATTTCATCACTCATGTATTCATTTATATTAGTATTACAAAAACTATATAAAACAGTAAGACTTGTTTTAAAATAATCACATGCACACAATAGAGCATTTTTTATTTTATTTTGTTCTGAATAAACTAATCTTTCAAATGTACCATCATCTTGTAAACCTTTAATAACTTTTAAATTTTTAACCATAAACTCAAAACTATTATTAGTTATTTCAATAAGAACTCCAATAAATTTCTTTAGTTCCTCCTTATTTTCTATTATACTTTGATTTCCAACTTCAATACAATATTTAATTATAAGCATTATTTGATTAAATACATCTAGCTTATATACTATATTATAATCTTCAAGCTTATCTCTAATATATAAAGTAGTATTTATAATACCTTCAAAGATTTCCTTTTTATTGTTTTTATAAATATCACTCATTATAACAAATAAGTTATCAGGAAGTAATTTATTAATTAATGTTTTAGAATATAATGAAATCACATCTATTTTATGTGTTGGATCAGATGTCAAATTATTATTTTTAATAATTTTTAAACAAACATCATATATTTGATTAAAATTATACCATTCTTCAATAATACTATGTGGTGGTATTTTTTCATATAATATAAACATTAGCATATTTGATAGTGTATCATTTATAGTATTACATTTTATGATTTGATAGTTAATATTAATATATTTTGAACAAACAAAGTAATAATCTTTTATTTTATTTATGTTTTTAATTGTAATAACGTTTTCTATGAATTCACATATTTCTTTTTCAAATTCTAAAATTTGTTTAAGTTTAGAAATTGGAGTAGCTAAGTTATCACCATACCTATTTTGTAAGTCTTCAATTTCATCTTCAACATAATTTATATAATTATATCTTTTTAACAAATCTTCATTTTTAAAGAAATATGTTTTTTCAATTAAATTTTGAAGGCTAAAAAACAATATTGTTAGCAAATTATGTTGTTTACAATCATTTTGATTTTCAATATAACTATAATTTATTTTATTTATATCATTTTCCTTCTTAATTCCATTATCAAATATATCCAAAAATACTTTTGTTATATTAAAATATGTCATTGTTTCTTTTATAAATAGTTCCTTTTTTATATATGTATCATCTTCTGAAAAAGACAATACTTCCTCAACATTATCTATTGATACAATAGGTTTGCTATCAATATGTATTTTTTTACATAGTCTTTTTATCCAATTAATAACAATTTCACGTGAATTACACTGTTTAAATTTATTAGAATCATTGTTATTATCACTATCATCTTCACTATCAAAATCATAATTTTCAAAACTATATGATTCTTTTTTTTTCAATAAATAAATAATTATATTATAAAAACATTGCGTTAACCCATAATTATTACTAAACTTTCGAACTAATAAAGAATTCATAGGTTTATTTGTAAAATCCCAACTTGGATGGTTAACAATATATTTATGAATTTCTGTTATTTCAATAAATGTATTAATTTTATGTAAAGAAAGATGTATCAATAAATTATTCCAAAAAATTGTTATATTTTCTTCATGAATTAAATTTTCAATTTGTTTAATATTGCTTACATCTAATTTATGTTTAGCTAATATTTCAAATTGTTCATCTAATGTTATATCCCAAACATCACTATCAAATAAATACATATTAAAATATTGTTTAAAATAATAGTATTGGTCTTTATGTTCTTCTTTATCTATTTTATTCAATCTATCAAAAAAGTAATTTATACCTTCTTTTGATATTAAAAGTAACATTTCAACATCAATATTCTCTTTAGAAACTCCTAGAATATCCATTTTTAAGAAATATAGGTTTATTATTTAAATAAATAGCAAAAAATTAACTTCAATTTTAAAAAAAATTACTCTTGAAAAAAATTAAATATGATTTTATTTTACCATCATATTCGCCATCATATTTGCCATCAAAATCTACTTAGTGTTGATTGGATGGATAAAGCATCAAAACAAGAAGTAGAATTTGAACAATTGGTGGAGATTGTTGATGCTTCTGGTAATCAAATTATATTGAAGAAAAAGAAGAAATTGAATGCTAAAGAAAAAAAAAAGCTTATTGCCAATATTAAAAAGAAAATTGCTGATGGAGAAGATTTAGATAGCGATGAAGAAGATTACTCTATCGAATTCAACCTTTAATAAAATAATAATAAAATTAATTAGTATCAAATTTTTTAAATTATTTAATTTTTTTTATTTATTTTTCAATATAAAAAATTGATTTTAAAACAATACTATAGTTATTTATATAAGAATTATTTATTAGAATAATGACAACACCAAAAAAAACATTAAAATTTAAGGTGAAAGTTAATAAAGATTCAAATAATCACAATCAAAATTCTGTAAATAATACTATTCCTATTCAAAATGTAAATGAAAATAATGAAAATCAGCATGCTATTCTTCAAAAAAATAAAATTTACAACATGGATTGTATTGAATATTTGAAAAAAATGGAAAAAGAAACTATTGATACAATTATATTAGATCCTCCTTACTTTAATGTTGTAAATGAAAAATGGGATAAACAATGGAAATCAATGGAAGAATATACAATTTGGATTGGAAATATTATAAAAGAGCTAGATAGAGTATCAAAATATTGTTGTAGTTTTTGGATATTTGGATATGCATATCAACTTAGTTATATTATTCCTATAATTGAAAAACATAACTTTACATATAGACAACATATTGTTATTGATAAAGGAATGAAAAGTGTAGCAGGAAGAACCAGTAATAAACTTAAAATGTTTCCAACTGCTACCGAATATATTGTATATTTTCATAAAGAAGCAAGACCTATATTAAAGAAATTTCTTCAAGACAAACAAGAAGAAAAGAAAATTAAATCAGGTGATATAAATAAACATCTTGGTAAGGCTATAAATGGTGGAGGTACATGGTCTACTATTGCTGGAAAAAAACAACAAAATATACAATATCCAACAAGAGAAGATTGGGATAAATTACAAGAATTATTTGGTGAATTTGATATAAAATATGATGATTATGTATATAAATTTAACATTGAACCAAAACTAACGGATGTTTGGACAGATATTAACTTTTATGATAAAACATATAAAAAATATCATCCAACACAGAAACCATATAAATTAATTGAAAGACTTGTAAAGGCTTCATCTAATGAAAATGACAATATATTAGATATATTTATGGGTAGTGGTATGACAGCAAAGGTATGCACTGATTTAAATAGATATTATTGGGGTTGTGAATTGGAAAAGAAATATTTTGAAAATAACTTAGTGTCAATTTAAATATTATAATAAATCAAATATACAAATATAATATTAATTATTTTTTTTATAAAACTTATTTTTTTTATTTTTATTATAATATAATTTTATTATTTATATAAAATTGAAAATATTAAATATAACTATTTACAATTAATAAACATTATAAGCATTATAAGCAACATGAGAATACAATACTTTTCAGATATCCATTTAGAATTTTTTAAAAATATAAATCATATAAAAATACTACTATTAAAAATTAATAAATGTGCTGATACTTGTGTGATACCAGGAGATATAGGTTATCCTTTTGATCTAAATTATAAATATTTTTTAGAAAATATAAGTAAAATTTTTACAAATATTATAATAATACATGGAAATCATGAATATTACCAATTAGGAGAATACCAAAAAAATAAAACAATTAAAGAAATAAAAGAAAAAACAATAGATATATGTTCAAAAATCCAAAATATTCATTTTCTTGATAACTCTTATATTGATTTACCAAATACTGAAACAGGGCAAAATGTTAGATTTATTGGTTCAACATTATGGTCTAATATATATCTTCCTTCTTTTATGATTAATGATAAATCTAATATAGATGAATTCACAATGGAAAATAATAATAATTGGTATAAAGAAAATAAAAAATTTATCAAAGAAACATTAAATGATAGTAAAGACATTGATTGTGTTTTAGTTACTCATCATCTTCCATCATTTTCTTTGATAAATGAAAAGTTTTTAACTGGAACATATCAATATTACAATCAATGTTTTGCGTCAAATTCCGAAAATTTAATAAAACCACCAATAAAGGCTTGGATATTTGGTCATACACATATTAAAACAAATAAAAAAATTAATGATATACAATGTGTATGTAATCCTATAGGTTATCCTGGAGAAAATGAAGAAAGTGAAATTAATTATAATGAAATAATCGAAATATAAGATTATAGCAAATTATATAGCTTATTTATAAATAAAAATTTTATAATTAGAATCAATAATACGTTTTTTATCTTATTTTCTACTAACAGTTCCTCGTTTCTTTCCAAGAGCCTTTTTCTTTCTTTCACAAAAACCAATAATATTTGAATACTCCAATCCATCTTCTGGGATAAATTCACTATATGAGCAATATTGTTTATTTTTTTCAATAATAGATTTTGGAACATTCATTATTTTTTTATTATCCAAATCTATGAAAACTTCGCTTATAACCCCATTTTCATCAATATTAATATCAAATAACATTGATGGTCCTGAAAGGTAGAAATCCCAACTATATGGTTGAAAATTACAAGTATTTCCTTTTCCATTTTCATATTGGTTTTCAATGTAATCAGTAAAATATTTGTTGCTTGAATAAATCTTATAGCATTTTAGGTTTATACAATTATTGGTTTCATCAAACTCAGAAAGAAACAATATATACTCATTTAGCTTATAAGTATCGTTACAATAATCTTTGTGTGCTTTTGCTGAAATACCCCACCTACTATCTTTTGGTATATAAAAGTTTGATTCTTTGCAAAACAAACATTTAGATTGAAACCTTGGAACCTTTGTTTCTCTTTTTGTATTATTTGTCTTGTTCATTGATTCGCATGTTTTACAAATTTTACTACCATCAAGACTTAGAAATTTTACTTCTCTTGTTATTTTAAAACTGTAATCATCATTATATTCTTTATTATCAAAAGCACAACCACCTTTGCTTGAAGAACCAATACTTTCTGGGTACAAAACAAGTGTAAACAATTCACCAGTATCACCCAAATCGCTGAAAGCAAAACTCATATTCTTATTGAAAGTTTTTTCTCTCCGAATATTTTTAAATTCATTTTTGGCCCAATCAGAAATTTCATAAAAAAGATTATCTTTAATTTGTTCACTTGATGAAGCCACACTCATTCTTAAATTGAAATTGGAGGAAATATCTAATATTGTTAAATAAAAAAAAATTCAATTTTTATATTTAAGAAGTAAGAAAAATTATAGTATCAGAAATTAAATAGTAAATATTCTCAACCAAATTTTACATAACAATATCAACCAAATTTTACATAAATTTGGAAAGGTATTTATGTGGCTTAAAATTAGATACTAAAAATTTGTTCTATTCTATTAAATATTTTTGTAATAAGATAATATTAAATAAACTAAATCTAAAGTTATGGATAGTAAAGAATTTTTAATTATCATTTTATAAACCAATTAATATTTTTTCTTAAAATATATTATTAAAGAGTGATGAAATATGTGTTTATTGATATTAGAAAATCAGATGAAGTATATAGCAAAAGAATTGCCAATTCATCTAGTGGTGAATTTGAAGTTTATAATATTCCAATGAATATGATAGGTTTTAATAAAGATACTATAATAAAACATTTGGATTGGATTAATGAAATATATATAGTTTGTAGGTCAAGTAGAAGATCACAATTTATTAAGAATAAATATTTTTCAGATATAGAAAAAATTAAAGTTAATAATGATCTTCAAATGGAAAATTTAAAACATGGTAACAATCAGGTTGAATTAAATAATCAAAGTTTAGAAGTAGAGATTATAGGTAGTAATTCATTTAATTTATATAGTATTATGCGTATAACACAAGTAATATTAGGGACTTTAATATTATTATTAGGAGGTTATACATTGTACCAAATTAGAAATTATAGAAAAATAAACAAAATCCCAATTATGGTATTATTATTTTTTGGTATAAATGCCTTGATTAATGGTTTAACATCTACATGTACAGTATCAAAAATTCTTGAAGACAAATTAAATTAACATGAATTTCTTTTAATTAGCATAAATTTTTATTAATTATCATTAATTTTTATTAATTAGCATAAATTTTTATAAATTAACATAAAATTAGTATTGTTTAATTGTTTAATTGTTTAATTGTTTAATTGTTTAATTGTTTAATTGTTTAATTGTTTAATTGTTTAATTGTTTAATTGTTTAATTGTTTAATTGTTTAATTGTTTAATTGTTTAATTGTTTAATTGTTT
>Ga0222714_10006866_pt1 | contig 10540 bp, 14 predicted proteins | sample C33_3DmetaG_FD_165048 | JGI IMG/M metagenome (GOLD analysis project Ga0222714, IMG submission 165048) | Estuarine water microbial communities from San Francisco Bay, California, United States - C33_3D | ecosystem: Environmental > Aquatic > Marine > Unclassified | place: USA: California... | reverse complement strand
TTCTCTTGATGGATTCGGCACCGATGAGTTTCTTAAGATTATCCGTTACGTCATTAAAGACGCTAATATTTTCGTCATCTCTCATAAGTCAGACCTGCATGACAAATTCGAAAGTGTCACAAGGTTTGATAAAATTAAAGGTTTTTCTCGTAAGATGTCTTCAACATCACAAGACCAATGAACACTCCAAACTGGCAGCACCACTCTAAAAAAGAACAGAAGCGGAAACTGAAACCGCAAGCACTCCGACAAGCAAAGGCACGTCGCCAAGCACTCAAGAAGCGTCTCTCACGGGACGCTTCTTTTTTATAAATACCTAAAAAGTGTTTTTAGAGATGAACTCCAAGGAATATAAAACCCTTTCTGAAGCTTACGAAAACGTATATCTTAAAGAACAAACATTGGAATTCTGCAATGAGTTCATTTTTGATACTCAAGAAGAGTCTCAATATTTTGTTGATAAACTCTTTGAAGATGAAGAACTAGCAGTAGAGTTCTTTGATGATGTTGCTGAATATGTTCAAGATATTCAACTTCATGAAGACACTTATATTACTGAAGTTAGAGCTGCCCTTATTAAAAAGGGTTTGCAAGTTGCTGGTGGTCTACTTAAAAAAACCACTCCACAATTAAAAGGATTGTCTGCAAAGACACTTACGAAGCAGGGATATCAAGCAGGTGGATTGACCCAGGCTGGTAAGTTGCTTGGAAAGACAAATAAACCAGCACTTGCTACTCAAACACAAGCAATTAGAACAGCAAGATCGGCAAAAGCAGCAACTCCTCAGGAAAATCCTGGAAAGTATTTAAATATGCTTCAGCAGAAAAGAGCAGCAAAATCTCTTCCTGCTGCTGGAGAAACAACTGCTGGAACTTTCAAGGCAACTACAGAGCGTGGTCTTTCTAGAGATAAGGCAGCAAGAGAAGGTCTATCCAATGTTCTTGATACCTTCGGTAAAGGTCTTCAAGGATTTATTAGAAGAGGTTCTGCTCAAGATAAGTTAGCAAGAGCAGCAAGAGGAACAAAAGGCACTGGTGTTAAAATTGGTCAACCTGGAGTAACACCAATTAAGATGGGTAAGGTTCAGGCACCCAAACCAGCACAAGCACCTGTTCCAGAATTCCCTGTTTCCAAATCCACAACAATGGGTAAGGTTCAGGCACCTAAACCAGCACAGGCACCAAAACCTGAGTGGGAACGTGTAAGATCCACAACGATGGGTAAACCACAAACTCCACAACAACCAGCAGCACCAGCACCTCAATGGGGTGGTTCTAAGCAGGCACAAGATATCAAGAGATTTAACCAACTCAATAGGGGTGGTGTTATTGGCGGTACTGCTACGAAGAAAACTCCTAGACCAGCTTTTGGTCCTGAAGCTGGACCATCTCCAGTAGATACTGCTGTAGACAAAGCATTTAAAGGTGGTCCACTAGCAAAGATTGATAAACCATCTGATAGAGTCATTGCTGCTCAATCAAAACTTGCTAAAGCGGCTAAAGGATCTAAGGGTGTTGGACCTGCAACTCCTGTTGGTGCTGGCGGCGGTGCTTTAACTACAACATCAAAATCAACTACTAGTCTTCCTTCTAAAGTTGCTGCTGCTCAAGAAAAACTTGCTAAAGCGGCTAAAGGATCTAAGGGTGTTGGACCTGCAACTCCTGTTGGTGCTGGTGGTGGTGCCTTGGTAAAAACTGCAACACCATCAAAAGGTACTACTGGAACTAAAGCAGGTTCCACTCCTACACCTGTCGCTAGTTCTTCCACTTCGAAAACTGGTATGAAGGGTGTTAAAACAGCATTGGTAGCTTTAGGAAGTGCTGCTGCTGGTCTTGGAATTGGTCTTGGTGCTCGCAAAGGTGAAGGAGAAAATATAAAGTCTGTACCATCTGCACCATCTGGTGGATCAAAACCATCTGCACCATCTGGTGGAACAAAACCACCTGCACCATCTGGTGGATCAAAAGCACCTGGTGGATCAAGATCATCAGCACCATCTGCTCCATCAAAACCATCTGGAGGAACAAAACCAACAAAACCATCAACCACAACTCCATCAGCACCATCTGGTCCTAGACCAATGACAAAAATTGATAGAGATGTTGAAGAACTTATGTCAATGAGAGCTAGATCATTAGATCGTCAGGGAAAAACCAAAGAGGCTCAGGAACTTCGTGCCAACATTGAAAAGAAATATGGTGGAAGAAGTTAATAAAATATAAATATCTAAAAAACTGGAAAAATGAACTCAAAAGATCTTCGTAACCTACAGGAAGCATATGCCAGTATCTATGAAGGATATGGCAAAGAAAAAGAGGAAGATGATGAAATGGATGAGAAGGAAGATGAAGGTGAAGAGGAATGTGTACCAGCTTCCAAAAAGAATAAGCATAACTGCGCCAAAAAAGTCTGCCATGAGCAGTTTGGTGAAGGTGTAACCATTTTTGGTGAACACGCTGAACCAGATGCAGATGGTCATGTAAGTCATTATGATGTCCTGTTCAATCATGGTGTTGAGAAAATGGTTCCAGTAAATGAAATGGAAATCATAGAGAAGAAAATACATCCAGGTCATTGATACCACTTCTCAAACTGGCACATAAGAGGGTCTCACCACCCTCTTTTTTTGTATAATAGGTCCATACGCAACAGACCGATGAACGTTCGCCACGAAATCAAGTCTCAACTTGCCAAACTGCTTGCCACTGAGGACCTGGTGGTGGAGAATAAAAAAGTTGAGACTGCCTGCTTCAATGTCCACACTCGTGTGTTGACCCTTCCTATGTGGGATAAAGCAAGCAGCACTGTTTATGACCTTTTGGTTGGTCATGAGGTTGGACATGCTCTCTATACCCCCGATGAGAACTGGTTGGAGAATCACAAAATTCCACCTCAGTTTGTGAATGTAGTTGAAGACGTTCGCATTGAGAAACTCATGAAGCGTCGTTATCCTGGTCTCTCTAAGACTTTTTATGGTGGATACAAAGAACTTGCTGAACAGGATTTTTTCCAACTAGAAGATGAAGATATTTCTACCTATAATCTTGCTGATAAGGTCAACCTTTATTACAAGATTGGAAATTTTGTTGATGTTCCTTTTGAGGATGACGAAAAAGAACTTGTCTCCCTGATTGGAGAGACAGAAACCTTCGTTGATGTTCTTGCCGCTGCTTGGAAACTTTATAGGTTTTGTAAGCAGAAGCAGGAAGAGGAAATGAAGACTCCTATGGACTCTCTTGAGTCTCAGCAAGGTGGTGGAACTCAACCTGCTTCCGACTTTAGTGAGCAACCACAAGAGGGTGAGGATGGTCAGGAGCAACCTGGTGAAACCGATTCTTATGGTGGCACTGCTGAGCAAGAGCAGCAGAAACCCAGTTCTACTGGTGGTCAAACCAATGAAGAACCTGAAGTCAAAACTATGGAGTCTCTTGAGGAAGCACTCAAAAATCTTGCCAATATGGATGGGTATGAGAACGTTTATCTTGAGTTGCCCAAACTTGACCTGAATAAAATTATTGTTTCTAATTCTGAAATTCATGATAAGTGTAAAGAATACTGGAGCTCTTGGATCGAAGAACGAGAGCACACCTACGAAGAAATCTTTGGTGAAGTTGACAAGAAGTTCTTGGAGTTCAAGCGTTCTGCTCAGAAAGAAGTAAACTATCTGGTTAAAGAGTTTGAGTGTCGTAAGGCAGCAGACTCCTATGCCCGTGCTACTACTGCCCGCACTGGTATTCTGGACTGCACCAAACTTCATACCTACAAGTACAATGAAGACCTCTTCAAGAAGGTTACCACCCTTGCTGAAGGTAAAAATCATGGTCTTGTATTTGTTCTTGACTGGAGTGGTTCTATGAGCGATGTGATGGTTGATACTGTCAAACAACTCTTTAACCTTGTTTGGTTCTGTAAGAAAGTTGCCATTCCTTTTGAGGTCTATGCTTTCACCAGTGATTATCCTCTGGTGAAGTATGACGAAGAGAATAAGGCAACTATCCGTGAACTTGCTTACAAGAAGCGCGATGGTTTGGTTCAGGTTGGCGAGTGGTTCTCTCTCATGAATATGCTCACCAGCAAGACTAATGGTAAAGCACTGGAAGAACAGATGAAGAACCTGTTCCGTCTTGCTCACGCTTTCCGTTGGAATTCTTTTGTTCGCTACAATATTCCTTACGGCATGAGTCTTTCTGGAACCCCCTTGAATGAAACTCTTGTTGCCCTTCATGAAATCCTTCCCAAGTTCCAAAAGGAAAACAAACTCCAGAAAGTTCAGTGTGTCATCTTGACCGATGGTGAGGCAGCAATGCCTAAGTATCACCGCGAAGTCCAGCGTCGTTGGGAGGAAGAACCTTTCATGGGAACTGCTTACATTGGACCTAATTCTTTCCTTCGCAATCGTAAAACTGGTATTACCTACTCTCTTGATTGTGAGTGGTATGAGTTTACTGATATTCTTCTTCGCAATTTGCGTGATACTTTCAAGGATATCAACTTCATTGGTATTCGTGTGCTTGAGTCTCGTGATGCTGGAGGTTTTATTCGTCGTTATTGTGGATACTATGGTGATGAGTACATAACCACTATTGCAACTTGGAAAAAAGAAAAAGCCTTCACTATCAAGAAGTCTGGATATCATTCTTACTTTGGTATTTCTGCTAATGCTCTTGCTCAGGATGCTGACTTTGAGGTTGCTGAGGATGCCACTAAGACTCAAATCAAATCTGCATTTGCCAAGAGTCTCAAGTCCAAGAAAATGAATAAGAAGATTCTTGGGGAGTTTGTAGAACTTGTTGCCTGATAAATATCTAAAAGTATTCAATAAAAGCAATGTCTAGATTTGGAGAACTAATAGGAGGTAATGCACCTGCTCCTAAACCAGTAGTAGAAGAGGCACCAACTCCCGCTCCAGTTCCAGAACCTGTAATAGAGCCACCTGCTCCAAAACCAGAACCACTTTCTCCACCTGCACCATATAAGTCTCATAAAAAGGCTCTTCGTAGAAGTGGGAAGTGATACTTCTTGTTTGATCCAATTTGTTAACTGTCCACTGGGGGTCCTTTCGACCCCCTTTTTCGTATATAATAACTTCAGTTGAAAAACACAACAAAAACAAATGACCATCTCCGCTGACTACATCATTACTTCTCTTCAGGCAGTTTATGGGGAGTCTGTTACTGCTGCTGATATTCGTGGATGGTGCGCTATGAATGGTTCTAACTACCAGACTATTACTAAGAAACTGGATCAGTATAAAACTGGTCGTGGCAAGTGGAACCTGACCATCCAAGAGGCACGAGAGCAGTTTGAGCAGGTTGTAAAAGCACCTGCTGCACTTCCTGCTGTTGAACAAAACCTTATTCCTGAAAAAGATGATACCTTCGTCAAGTTTGGTAACTTTAACGATATTCGGAAAATTATTGAGTCCCGTCTTTTCTACCCCACTTTCATTACGGGACTTTCTGGTAACGGCAAAACTTTTTCTGTTGAGCAAGCTTGTGCTCAACTGAAGCGTGAATTGATTCGTGTAAATATTACGATTGAGACTGATGAAGATGACCTTATCGGTGGTTTTAGGCTTGTTGATGGGAACACTGCATGGCACAATGGTCCCGTCATCGAAGCACTGGAGCGAGGAGCAGTCCTTCTCCTGGACGAAATCGACTTGGCTTCCAATAAAATCCTCTGCCTTCAGTCCATTCTAGAAGGCAAGGGTGTCTTCCTCAAGAAGATCGGTCGCTGGGTGAAACCTGCTGCTGGGTTTAACGTCATTGCCACTGCCAACACCAAGGGTAAAGGTAGCGACGATGGTCGCTTCATCGGCACCAACGTTCTCAATGAGGCATTCCTTGAGCGTTTCCCTGTGACCCTTGAGCAAGAATATCCTTCTCCTAAGATCGAGCAGCGTATTCTGGAAGGAGTTTCTCTGGACCTTGGAGTGGAAGACCGCGACTTCTGCAAGCGTCTGACTGACTGGGCAGACATCATCCGCAAGACCTTCTACGATGGTGGTATTGAGGAAATCATCAGCACCCGTCGCCTGGTCCACATCATCCGTGCTTACAGCATCTTCCAAGACAAGGCAAAGGCAATCCAAGTGTGTGTCAATCGCTTTGATGATGAAACCAAGCAAGCATTCCTGGAACTCTATGACAAGGTGGATGTTGACTTCCAACTTCCTCAGGATCGTCAAGAACTTGACCCCCCTAACACTTTCTGATATAATTGGGGGAGGTAAAAATCCGCCTCCCTTTTATCATGGACGAATATCCTTATTCAATCAACGACTTTTCCATTAATATGACTAATATGATTCCAAGTTCTCCAGCAACACCTTGGAAGTTCAATGAAGAAGAAATTGTAAAAGAACTTCTTGAATACATCCGTGGCACTTATACCCAGCATTATTCTGCTGGTGACCAAAAGATTCAAACGCTTGACTTGATTGAAGCGTGTGGCGATGGTGAGGCATTCTGTCGCAGCAATATCCTCAAGTATGCTTCCCGTTATGATAAGAAGGGAAGTGCCCGCCGTGACATTATGAAGATTCTGCACTATGCTGTTCTTCTGCTAAACTTTAACGATAAGAATGCCGTTCGTGAAACCTACAACCAATGAGCAATATGAAACTCTCTGACAATACCCTGACCATTCTCAAGAACTTTGCGGGTATCAATAACTCTATTCTTGTTAAAGAGGGTAACCGCCTTCGCACTATCTCTGTTGCCAAGAACATTCTGGCAGAAGCAGATATCACTGAAGAGTTTCCCCGTGACTTTGCCATCTATGACCTCAACCAGTTTCTGAATGGTCTGAGTCTTCATGCTGACCCTGACCTCGATTTTAAAGAAGAGTCCTATCTCAGCATTCGTGAAGGTAAGCGTCGTGTGAAGTATTTCTTTGCTGACCCCAATGTTATCATTGCTCCTCCTGAGAAAGAAATCAATCTGCCTTCTCAAGATGTTTGCTTCCAACTGGATAGCACTTCTCTGGAGAAACTGGTGAAGGCAGCAGCAGTTTATCAACTACCTGACTTGTCTGCTATTGGTGAAGCAGGTGTTGTTAAACTGGTTGTTCGTGATAAGAAGAATGATACTTCTAACGAGTATGCCATTGTTGTTGGTGAGACTGATCAGGAGTTCACCTTTAACTTTAAGGTAGAAAACATCAAGATCATTCCTGGTGCCTATGATGTTGTTGTGTCATCTAAACTGCTTTCTCAGTTTACCAACACGAAATACAACCTGACTTACTACATTGCTCTGGAACCCGATTCTACTTTTGGATGATGGAATTTCTTTTGTACTTGACTCCAGTTGGAAACCAAATTGTTAATAACTTGGTTTCCGCTAAGGTTCATATTTACGAAAATAGTGGTCGATGCCAGGTAGAAAGAATCTTCGGACACTTTTCTTCCAATAAGTTAACCATTTGTACAGATAATATCGTTCGAATGGGATATGATCCATATCACTATGTAAATGAAACTCTATATCATGAATCAGTACATGCTGCCCAAAGTTGTAGATCGAGAAAGTATCTTGGGTTTACAAAGACGCTGGGAATCTCAAGACAAAGTATGTCCCTTTCTTACAGTAAAGAAAAGGATGTTAAAAAATCTGTAGCAGCAAATGGAAATATTTTTTCCTCTGGTACAGAGTATGAAGCGTATTATCTTGAAGATAAACCACAACAAGTTTTAAAATATGTAAAAAAATTCTGCTTTTAATGAAACATATTCTTTTTACCCTTAAGGGTTGTCCTGCAGATATCTTGGATGACGAAGAAAAAGTCACCAATGCTCTTTCTGAAGCAAGTAGGAAATGTGGATCAACTCTTTTGGGTATGACTTCACATAAGTTTCACCCACAAGGTGTTACTGCTGTTGCTCTTCTTGCTGAGTCTCATATTTCTATGCACACTTGGCCAGAGAAAGGTATGGCAGTATGTGACGTTTTTACTTGTGGGGATCACACAACTCCTCAAAAGGGTGTAGAATCCCTTTATATAAGCATGAGGGCAACCGATATGGTTTCTAACGAATTTACCAGACCATTGGAATGAACGCAAACACACTGAGGATTTGGGGAAGTGTTTTACTTATTTGTGGTTATTTTGTATTGCTTTATGTGGATGTACGACTGGGTTGCACAATTCGTTTAGTTGGCAACTTGGTTATGATACCCTTTGCAATAAAAATCAAAACTTGGGACATCGTAATCCTTGAGTCATTTTTCTCTGTTATTGATGCCTCTAAAATTATTCAACTATCGTTATGAAAGATTGGAATACCATTTTTAATAACCTGTCTGATGCTGAGAAAGACAAAGTTGCCGTCCTTCGTGTGATGGAATGTGCTAACGGAGTTATGCAACACGCTTATAGGGAGGGGCAAATTTTTGCCTACTCCACCTATGAGACACGCAAGGCAATGAAGTTCAGTATGTCTTGTATGAAGAATATGTCCATTCCTTTGAGGGAAGAAACTATTACATTCGAACCAGACACTGAAACCCTATTGAGGGAAGTTAGAGACCTCTATATCAGTGGTTTTAAGAATGGAAATGATGAGGACCTGGAAGAGTTTATGATTGTTTCTGGTGCTTGTATTCGTGCCCTTGGTAAGGATCGAATTGTTAAAGCAAAAGACATTCTGGCACAAAACACCACCGATATTCCACTTCAGGCATTAGACTGGGGTGTAAGATACATCAACCAGTTCTTCCAGTGAATATCTTTGTCACGAACCCTTTCCCTGCCGAAAGTGCTATCTGCCTTCCTGACAAGCACATTGTCAAGATGCCGCTTGAGTGCTGCCAGATGCTTAGCATTATTGCTTCTCCCTGGTATCAGGATTATGGGGTTCTTCCCAAGCAAGACGGCACTTCCTACAAGACAGAAAAGGGAGCATTCCGCAACCACCCCTGTACAAAATGGGCGGCAGAGACGGTGGACAATGCCTATTGGCTCATCAAGTGGGGATTGAACTTGTGTCAAGAGTATACTTTACGTTATAATAAACAACACTCCTGTGAAGGGACACTGACTCATGCTTACTACCTTTTCCCCAAAGGTAAACTAACAGAAGTAACTCCTTTCGCACGAGCAATGCCTGAGGAATACAAGTTTGATACTAGTATTTCTACTTTTGACGCTTACAAAATATACATTGCTTCAAAACCTTGGGTAAAAGACAACTACCTTCGTATGCCACAACGTAAACCAGAATGGGTATGAACTACCAGAAAGGTAATGTTTTCCTTGACAAAGATACGCACAAGTTGTATATTTTTGATGGGAAAGAATGGTGGGAGATTGTCCCCAGTTCTTATTTGAAAAAACCTGATTGGACTTGATTATGAAAAGTGATTTTATTTGGGTGGAGAAATACCGCCCTAAGACTATTGAGGATTGTATTCTTCCAGAGTCTACTAAAAGTATGTTTCGGGAGTTTCTAAATAAAGGCGAAATTCCTAATATGCTTCTTGCTGGTCCTCCTGGTATTGGTAAGACCACTGTTGCTAAGGCTCTATGTAATGAACTTGGAGTAGATGTATATGTCATCAATGGATCCGACGAAGGTAGATTCCTTGATACTGTCAGAAACAATGCGAAGAACTTCGCTTCGACCGTATCACTTTCGTCAGATGCTAAACACAAAGTCGTCATCATTGATGAAGCAGATAACACAGGGAACGACGTACAACTCCTCCTACGGGCGTTTATTGAGGAGTTTGCTGGTAACTGCCGCTTCATCTTCACCTGCAACTACAAGAACAAAATCATCGAGCCACTCCACTCCAGGTGTGCCGTTGTTGACTTCTCCATCAAAGGGAAAGAGAAAACCGCATTGGCAGGACTTTTCTTCAAGCGTCTACAGGACATCCTGGATGCGGAAGGCGTCCGATTCGATCAAAGAGTACTTGCAGAGCTTATCAACAAACACTTCCCAGACTGGCGAAGAGTCCTCAACGAGTGTCAACGATATTCAGTAGGGGGTGAAATCGATTCTGGTATTCTTGCTACTTTTTCCGATGTTGCCGTAAATGATCTCATTAAGAATCTCAAAGAAAAGAATTTCTCAGAAGTCCGTAAGTGGGTGGTCGCCAACCTTGACAACGATGCTTCTGTTCTACTTCGCAGGGTTTATGACGCCTGTTATGGTTGCCTTTCACCCGCGTCTATTCCTGCTGCCGTTCTTGTTATTGCTAAGTATCAATACCAATGTGCGTTCGTGGCTGACCAGGAAATAAATATGCTTGCTTGTCTGACTGAACTTATGGTGGAGTGCGAGTTCCGATGAAGAATCAACATCAAGTAAAAACGCACTGGTATTACTGGTTCTGGGGTGTTTGTGCCGTTGCCGTAGTGAGTGGGCAACTCTATGTTGGGTCTGGTTATCGTGAGATGGCTGAAGCAACCAAGTCTACTGAAATTTCTGTGAGGTGTATTAATGGGTCTGCTACAAATTGATTTTAAAAGTCTCAAAGAAGTCCCAGTAAAGACTACTCCTGAGAATGTAAGAGAGGCAAATGAGGCACT
>Ga0222714_10006864_pt1 | contig 10541 bp, 17 predicted proteins | sample C33_3DmetaG_FD_165048 | JGI IMG/M metagenome (GOLD analysis project Ga0222714, IMG submission 165048) | Estuarine water microbial communities from San Francisco Bay, California, United States - C33_3D | ecosystem: Environmental > Aquatic > Marine > Unclassified | place: USA: California... | reverse complement strand
GGAAAATCTTTGTATCTATCTACCAAGTGTGGGTGTTTATCAAACCAATCTTGGATTGCAGCTCCAAAGTTTACAATTACACCATCCATATCGATGTAAACTATTTTCTTTTTATTCATCATATCTCTTATTTACCTTGTAAATATACGAAAATTATTTGATATATCCTAATTTTTTATTGAATATTTTCGTAAGATTTGAAACCAACTATTGGTACATGACCTTTAATTTCTATCTCTCTTTTTCTAATAAAGTTTTTAGATATTTCAAGAGTTTCTAAGTCGGTTTCATTCTTTACCCAATCTTTGAAAAGGTAAGTTAATAATTTGGATTTAATTGCTTTAATCATAATTTTAATTTTTTAACTTATTTACTATGTAAATATACGAAAAAAAATTGAGATTTCCAAATTTTTAAACAAGTTTTTTAATTAAATTAAATTAGATTTTTCGTATAAGAATTCTTCAAGATTATGAAAACAATTATATGCAGGTAGTACTTTATTTACTTCCTCTACAAAATCGTAATATTGAGGATGATTCGAATCCCATATCTTTTTTTCTTTAAATTGTTCTTCTGTAAACGTATCCCAATTATTTATTCTTCCAAAGAATACTTTTGCTTTTTCTTTGAATATAGATGTCATTGTATCATAAAATAATTTCATTTCTTTATAGTTGGTATCCTGTACAACAAATGAAGTTTTTACTCTTTTTAGATTTGGAATCTCTGATATGAAGTGTAAGTTTTCAACCAATTCATCCCAATTTCCTCCTAATCTTGTTTCATTTTCGTATGTATGTTTGGTAGCTGCATCTATTGAAATTTCTGCAGATTTTACAAACTCATGTACGTTTGGCATACTATCCCACATTTCTTTGTTCCATTTAGTGGCATTTGTATGTAAATGTATTTTATCCAAATTTGGATATTTAGATTTATCAAAATTTCTGAGGAAATCTCTAAACCCGACAGATATAAAAGGGTCTCCTGTTCCGGTTATGTATATTGTGTGAATACTATCGGCATATGTATCTTCTATTTCTTGAATATGTGCTTTTACTTGTTTTATTTTATGACTATCGGCAACTATTAAATCAAGTCTACAAGATGGACATTTTAAATTACAGGTTCTATCCATAGAAAACTGAACTATTCTTGGTTTTATTTCAAGTCCTTTTTTATGTCTTTCAACTCTTTCACTTAAATCTTCAGACAATTTATTTTTATGGTACATTGGAGCAGCACTACCATTTTTAAACATTCTCAAATAAGGACACTGATTTTCATCGCAATATTTATAAGAACCATCTAACATAGAATCTCTTATATCTTTAGCTTCTTGTGAATTAAATGAATCATATACAGAAACATTCTCTGGTAAATGTTTTGTTAACCAAGAAGCACAGCATAAAAAGTTTCTTTTATCGTGTACTTCAAGTGAGTCAAATGGAACTGCACATATGTATTCATTTAATCTATTTTTCATGAGTATTCGTTTAATAATTTTAGTAACTCATCCAATGCTTCGTGTCTATGATTATCTTTTAAAGCTATAGAATACACATACTTAGATGGTTTTAATTTAGGTACTTCGTGTATCGCAGAATCATTATTAAATTTCAAATCAATCTGTTGTGGGTCTCCACACAACATCATTGTAGAACCTTTACCCAATCTACCCAACACCATTCCAAGTTGTTGTTTAGTTAAGTTCTGAAACTCATCTACAATCACTGCTGCGTTCTCAAATGTTCTCCCCCTAAAGTGTGAAAGGGATACTAATTCAATATCCTCATTCTTTTCCATCTTTTCTAAAATAGCAGGTTTGTTATAAACCTTTCTCATATTAGAACGAATTGGAACTAACCAAGGCTCCATCTTTTCGGTAAGTGAACCTGGTAGGTAACCATTATCTTCGTTTGATACAGTAGGTCTTGTTATAATAATTTTATTTACCTGTCTTGTGAAAAACATATCTAATGAAACTTGTACCGCTAAGAGTGTTTTACCACTACCCGCTTTACCTAATATAAAATTATATGGATGGTATAGTATGTTTAATTTTGCTTCTTTTTGTTCCTCTGAAAGTGTGATATCAAACTTGATTTTACCCTTTGGTGGGTTTTTTTCTATATTTTCTGCCATCATTCGTCTTTTATAAAATTATATAATTCATTTGCGTAGTTTTTATTCTGAATTGGTGTTGCATGTTTACCATATTCAATTTTGTAATTACCATCAAATCTATACTTGTCTTTGTAATCAGTATTTAAAAACGTACCATTCCACACAAAGGGTATATTTTTATTTTCTAAATAATTTGATATTAATAAATGATTTTTGTACCAATTAATAAAATTATCATTTTTATTTGATAAATGACTTATATAATTAAACTCTGAGATATTCTCTTCAAACCAACCCCATGGATTTGGATGATATGGTTCTATTCCACCACTTTCTGTGTAATATTCTCTTCGTTCAGGATATGTGTACATAATACAAACTAAATCTGGTTGTATTTCTTCGGTAAATGTTAAAACACATCGTGATATATAATCATTACTTCTTCCTGTAAATCCGAGATTTATATGAGAACATTCTAAAAGTTTTGATAAATGGTATGGCCAGGTTTCATCATCATTTACATCAATTCCTTCTGTATGAGAACATCCTACTGCCATTATTTTTTTACCTGTAAGTGGTAGTGAATCTCCTCTAAATCCTAATTGATTATAAGTGTATGTATTAGTATAGGCATTGTCCGAACCACTTGTTTTAAAAGATTTCTCTTTTCTTTCAGATAAAAACCATTTAAAATTTGTAATATCAAAAGTATTTGGTTTCCAATATTTTAATATATTCATATAACTAATTTATTAGTTTTATATCAACTTTTTAACTTCTTTTTTTATAGTTCTTTTTTTAGATTTCATTAGCTGTATCCAATCATAAATTTGTTTACATTTACCATAATCCTCTATTGATTCAAAAAAAGAAAGACTGTATTCCATTACTTCGAAATATTCTTTATAAGGTATGCTTATTGCATATGGAGCATTTTCATGTATAACCATGGTTAAAGAAGGTTGTTTTGTAATGTGGTACTTGTGAACATTTTGTGCTACTTGCCAAAAAACATCAACTCCTCTTGATTTTATAAAAGGAATTAGTTTTGGATTGTTTTTGTAATCCAAATACCTTTTCCAATTTGTTAAACTTACAGCTTTACTTCTCATAATTATTCTTCAAACATTGCTCCAAGTGGCCCAAAATCACCAGTATCATATTGACTTCTCAATCCTGTTCTATCCAACCCATCAAAATCAGAAAGTTGTCTTATAGTAGACCCTACATCTGCAAGTCCATTATTTCTATCAGTACCTCCTAATAAGAAGTTTTGGTTTACTCCGGTGAATGTTCCTGTTGGTGTATTTATTTTAATACCAGTTGGTGTTACTGTAATCGGTTTTGGTTGTTTTATTTCAAATTTAGGAATGGAATATTCCATATCAGAAGTTGGTGGTACATTTGTTGTATTGGTCTCTCTACTTGTACCAAGTCCACCTTCAAGTGCATCTGTAAATTCAAATCCCAATCCACTATCACTTTCAATAATATATTGACTTGTATTTAGTTGATAATCACCATAAACTCTATTGTTTCCGGTTTTGATATCTCGTAATCCTTCGGTTTGGTCAGTAACCAACCAATCAATATGTTTTAATACTTTTTCAGTTGTATTTCCAATATCTAAGTTTGATGTTACAGAAACCTCAGCATACTGTTCTCCGATGGAATTATCACTAAGTTCAGAAAGGGCTTCGTTAAGATTTACTTTTACAATCGGAACGGTTCTTTTTTGAAAATATGGATTATTATCACTACTAGCTTTTTGTAATAAACTTAAAAAGTTTGAAGAGGTGTATAGTGAACCATTAATATCAACAATAAAATTAAAAGTTGCATTTGGAACGGTTTGTATATTAGAAATATCAAAATCTAAATTAATTTTATTTTTATATTGATTTTTTCCACTATATACAATAGTGTTTCCGCTCCTTGTATATTTTTGAGATATCAAAGATTCTTCTGGATATTTATTTCTAAGATTTTCTAATGAGATGTATTCCATATACTAATAAATATATGGAAAATCATTACTTGGTAAGTTGTTCGAATGCTTTGTAAATAGAACCATGTAAATCTAAAGTTCTATCTTCTTTTTTAAGTTTAGATGCAAGTTCCCATACCTCATCTTTAATTCCAAGTGAGTGAGATTTGATTAGGAGTTCTTCGGTGTGTTCTTCGTTTGTCATTTTATTTTTTTAATACTTGACAATATACCGTTTATGAAAAATGTATCATGTGGTATTATATCGTCAATAATATATATATCGGTTTGAGTTTTAATAGTAATTTCATTTACAATAAGCTCATCTCCATTAAATAGTTTAACAGAGTCACCTCTCCATAAATCAGAAGAATCAACCCACTCATCTCTATTATTTAAATAAAAATATATACCATTGCCCACCACTATTGTCATATGATTGTGTATATCATCTTTCGGTGGAACAAACGATATCATATTTAAATGATGTGGTTTATTAGATTCAATTTTATTAATAACAATATCAGATTCTTTAATATTAGATTCAACATAAGAAAGGATTTTTTCTGAATTATAATAAAGTTCTTCTACTGTTTTTATCTTATCATCTAATGTGATTGATATATTTTTTGATAACATTCTATTATTCATTTTTTAATAGTTTGTGCCAATACAGTAATTATTCGCAAAGAAAAAATCAAATGATGGTTCGATTCTTTGAATGTATCTGAAAACTTCATCTTTACCATCTTCAAATGTTATTGATTTAACTTTAATCCACTCTGTATTTTTTTTATTATTATTTCCCATTTCTAATCTAAAACAATGGTGTCCATATCTAATCGAATCTACTAATATAATTCCGTTTTCTTTTGTGTATATTTTAGTGTGACCACCACATATAAGGGTTTCTCCGTTTTCAAATGTTATTTTACTAAAAGAGTTTACTATATTTGAATAATAAGAACATACGGTACCAATAGAAAATGAATCACTTACATTATCATAAGATAAAACTTCTTCTCTGATATGTATTTTTTCAATTTCTTTTTTTGTTTTTTCTAACTGTATTAGTGTTCCTTCTTTTAACATAAATTATTAAATAATTGATTCGATATCCAAAAATTTTATAACTTCATCAACTTGTCCCAATATTCTATCCCCATTTAGTTTTGTTTTTATATCTTTTAAGTATTTGTATACTTCCAGCTTTTCATCTGTATTTAAATTATTAATTGAGTATTTCGATGGGGTAACTACAAAGTTATTTATACTAACTTCATTTGTATTATTTATAACACCAACATCTAATAATTCGTTTATAAAATTATAAATATTTTTTACGTTATAAGATGCGGTTGTGTGTGATATATGATATGTAATATTATTGTTTTTAATTATTTTTATATTTTCTATAAATCTATCTGTCTTGAACCCTTCTCTAATTTTTTCTCCAATTTCATATAAACCATCTACACTAACTTGAACCATAACTGATTTAAAATCTTTCCACATTTTAACTAAATCAGTCGTATCGTATTTTATGACAGATAGATTTGTGTTATAAACAATTGATATGTCTCTATTGTGTTTGTGTAGATAAGATAATAACTCAAAGTGTTCAGGCATTATAAGAGGTTCTCCACCCGCAAAATATACACTTTTTAATTTACCAATATGTGGTATCAATTCGTCTACTATATTTTCTTTTATTTTTAATACTTTTGGCCTGCCTTGCAATCTATGACGTTCCTCATACCAAGATGAAGAATAATCGTGTGCACACATTATACATTTAAAATTACACAAATTAGAAAATCTAATATCAACGTATTCAAATTCAGGTTTTATATATCCATCTTCCGTATGGTATTCATCCCAAACTCCAAGTACATTTTTTGTTTGTCCAACTTGTTGTCTATGAGAGAGTATACCCCTTTCTTCTTTGTGCCAACATGAATCACATAGTGGATTTTTTATTCCATTTAATAAATCTAATCTAAGTTTTTTATATTCATCTGTATTGAAAGCTTCTTCAATGCTCATGGTTTTGAGATTTGTATAAGAATTAAATCTACTACCAATACAACATGGTTTTAAATCACCGGTTGATTCAACATATAAATGATTGAATGGAAGTGCACAGTAAGTATCTTTATTAGTCAAAATTTTATTTTATGGGTTTTTTATATCGTCTTTATGAAATTGTTCTGTATTTAATAAATAGGTATTAGTTCTATCTTTTAGATTAGATAAAAAATAAATACCCTCTTTAATCCAATTTAAATAATCATCTGTTAATTTAAGTTCATCTATACTTACAATCTCATTCCACAATAAAACATAAACAAATTGAGATGGGTGATTAAAAAAATAGGGAATATGTTGTTCTTCTGGGGTATTTGGTATAGTTTTCAGATACCCATACCAATCAAAATTATATATAGCGTATTCATCCACACCACCATATCTAACCTCATCAGTTTCGTACATCCACCAGTTAGAAAAATCAATCTTATCAATCCATTGTTTTATGGGTGGATATATGTTTGATATATCATTAGTTTCGGTTGCATTATAATATTCTTTAAAATTTTTATTTTTAAATCTATACCTACTATCTGTTCTGTGCATTACATATGGGTTTGCCTCGGTAAGCCATTGTTTTCTAATCAAATGCCCATCATGATAATCAAAGTGAGAAAATTGAGAATTAATAAAAAAGGAATTGTATTTTATATTATGACTTTTTAAATAATATTGAAGTCTTAATATGTTATCCAAGTATAATTTTAAAAGATATTCTTGAGTTACAAATTTTTTAAACTCATTCATTTGGCCAAATGTATGGTTACAGATATCATCGTCTAAATACTTACTTTGAGTTTTATCTAAATAACTCGGTGCACCTTGAGCGTTCATATAAATCATCTTACCAAGTGAATAAAACGTTGATATTCCATTAACATGGGTTAGTTTATCCAATCCATAAAACCAATCTATTATTTCATTATTCTCAGGAGTACATTGTACTGTTCCAACTGCCGTTGCATTTTTATTTAAATTAAAAAAATCATGATGTAGATTTCTAAGTGGTTGATTATAGGTAGGTCTTTCAAAATTGGTAAATTCGGATATAACATGAATTTTATTTGGTGGTACTCCCTTTTCTAATAAAACATCAACTGCATATATTACAGAATCTGTAATATATTGAGATGTCATTCCTCCCCTGTTTACGTTTATAAAAACATATTTTTTTAGAATATTACTTCCAATTTCTTTTTTAACATTTAAAAATGGACATTTATCGTATATTCCAAAGGGGGTATCGTTTTGTAAATGGCATATAAAGTTAAGGTATGAGTCTGATATAACTCCGTAGCTACATCCTGCGTTTACGATGTAAGTTAAACTTTTATGCTTATTTGAAATCATAATTAAACATGGAATTCATCATCATAAAAACAAATTTTAACTCCAGCCTCATCAAACATTTGCCAACTTCTTTCAGCCGAATCTGCCCATTTTATTCCTGTTGCTCCACCAGCTCTTTCACAAAATATACGAACTATACCAGCGTTGATAATTCCTCTTGCACAATCAGCACAAGGTACTCCACAAGATAGATACATGGTTGTTCCTTTGGTTGAAACTCCTATTCTTGCTGCATTGTAGATTGCATTACGTTCAGCGTGTTCAAACCAAAAGTACTTCTCAGGTCTTTCCTGTCTTTCTTGTATGTTATCACTTATACCTCTTGGAAATGAGTTATAACCAGTAGATACAATCTCTTTATCTTTACCAACTATTACTGCACCAATCTGTGTGTTTTCGTCTTTCGATTTTAATTTAACAGTATGTGTGAGTTGTCTAAAATATTCTGTCCATCTTGGTATCATATATATAAGTATTTAATGTAAATATTTTTTTTCACTTGTAACTTTTTTATTTCTTAGTCTGTCAGGCGAGTTCAAATCAAATATATCCTCATACCAAGTTATTGGTATTTTTAGTTCTTTTGATATTTCATTTAAAAGATTGTTTGACTTATCTATATAATTTTTTGATACATCATAGTTTGGCGTTTCTATCCAATCATATGAATTTATCCAAGAGGATTCACTATAACATGCATAAGCATGAGATTCTATTTGAGCCTTGGTATCCTTTCTCGATAATAATATAGTTTCGTTAAAAGTTTTTGATAAGTTAATTAAAAAATTTTTACAGTAATCCCAATTTATACTTTTCTCAACTTTATCATCCTGACCTATTAGTGTTTTTAAAACAATATTATCATCATATACGATATTTCTTATATATTCATTTGAAAGAATATTTTCTTTAGGGTTTCTGTAACTAAATGGCTCCAAAACAGGAGTTAATTTATTTTTATCGGATAGGATTTTCATTAAGGAAGTAGAACCAGACCTTGGTACTGATATAATTAATATTCTCATAATTCTTCGAATGATATGGTTTGAATATGATTGCAAAATATAAAAAGATTCTGTCTATTAGATTTAAAAACAGTATCACATTCCAACCACTCCTTTATACCCTGTGCATCTTTTACTTCTGTTATAGGATATCTTGCAACAATTTGATATGCTTCACCATTGATGTATTCTATTGGCCCACAGTTGTTTGGGTATCTTTTCATTATAATTAATTAAGCGGTCTCAACGGGATTCGAACCCGTACCTCGCACCGTGACAGGGTGGAATTGTAACCATTCAACCATGAGACCAAAACCGAAACCGCTATTATTCATAACGGCTTCTTTACTCCTTCTCCACTTACTCCTTTCGGATGGAAGGCGAGTTGCGGAGAAAGAGGGATTCGAACCCCCGGAGGTGTGACCCTCAACAGTTTTCAAGACTGCCGCATTCGACCACTCTGCCATTTCTCCTATTACATATTCATCCTTAATCGATAAGATTCTTCTTCAATCTTTTTAATTCTTTCCATCAACTCATCGTTGGTTGGAGGAATCTTTTTAATAATTTGTTCAGTTAATTTCTGTAACTTCTCTTTAGTATCTGATTTAATATCAGATTCCATGGTTCTTACTAACAAATACAATTTTTCAAACTCTTCATTAATTCTTAAATGAGTTTGTTGGTCTGTTACCGAAATTCTTGTGTTGGTTTCTTTGTTAAGAACATCAACTCTTTTTTGTAATTTGATAATTTCTCTTGATAAAAGAATTATACAGATTGATAAAGATACTATTAATATAGTTGTAATCATAATTTAATTTTTAGTAGCCCGTAGGAGAATCGAACTCCTCTCTTCACCGTGAAAGGGTGATGTCCTGACCGATAGACGAACGGGCCAAAATTGGTTGTTAGGTACAACCATAAACCTCTGCTTGACTGGCAGTCTATTATAGATTCTCGTATTCTTTAATGAATTCGATGAACCACGCGATTAACGTATATTCTTTAGTTGCATCCCATGTAGTTGTTAATTCACCTACTAAGGTTCTAAAGTTTACTACATTCGTGTCTGTTGATGTATCATAGAATGTACTTACTGATGTTGTCATTGATGTTGTACCTGCTTTGATTGCGTTATCAAATAACCAATCTGCTTCAGTACTAATCAATCCACCCAATACAGTTGATGATACACTTGTTGATGTCAATCCAATTGAAATTGAATCAATTGCCGCATTTAGGTTTACATCAGTAATAGATGCTGCAACCATAACATCTAACTTATCTCTTAGGGATTTGAAGTTCTTGAATATAAGAATTTCTGCCTCTAAAGCGGTTGCTTGTGTTCCTAAAGTAGTAATCTGTGTTTGTAGAGCAGTTACACTTGCTGTAAGTGTTGTAACTTGTTCTGTTAACGTTGTGTTACTCGCAGTAAGAGATGTGTTAGAAGTTGTTAAATTCACAATCTGTGCATCTAATAATTCCTTTTCAGTAGTTAGAGATGCAACTTGTGATGTTAACGTAGCTACATTATCTGTCAATGTTTGAACTGTTAAGTTCTCGGCAGTCAAAGCAGTGTTTGATGCTGTCAACGTACTTACCGAAGCTTCTAACTCAGCAACATCGGTTGTAAGGTTAGTAACTTGTGTTGTAAGTGCTGTTACTTCAGATGTTAACTCATCATTCTCATCTATCAAAGTATAGATTTGTGTGTTCAATTGACTTTTGATGGTGTTAACTTCTTCTGGTGAGAACCAATCTGATTTCTCACAACTTACCACTAATGTCATAGTAGCAAGTAAAAATAGTAAAATTACTTTTTTCATATTTAAATTTAATTACATTAATTTAGTTTAATGTAGTGGAGAATATCGGAGTCGAACCGATGACCTCTTGAATGCAAATCAAGCGCTCTAGCCAGCTGAGCTAATCCCCCTTTGGAATATATAAGTATATAATTATTTATATTCTCGAATCTG
>Ga0222714_10006863_pt1 | contig 10542 bp, 16 predicted proteins | sample C33_3DmetaG_FD_165048 | JGI IMG/M metagenome (GOLD analysis project Ga0222714, IMG submission 165048) | Estuarine water microbial communities from San Francisco Bay, California, United States - C33_3D | ecosystem: Environmental > Aquatic > Marine > Unclassified | place: USA: California... | reverse complement strand
CTTCTAAATTACATGTTCAAAGATAAAGTTGTCTTGGTTTCACCTGTGAGCATGCATACACATTTTGGTATGAGGCATCTAAACTATGAGGAGCGTAAGGAAAGAACGGTATCTATTGCGAGTAAGTATATTTCTGGAGAAATACCTTACGAAAGGAAGCATGATATTGCCGACGCACTTTGTATGATAATTTATTATAACTTTAAGGTGTCAGTTCATTTTTTTGACAAATTTAGGTTTGAGCCTTCTCGGCTCTAATAATTTCTAGGGTATTTGCCACCGACTCCAATGCTTCAAACATCGTAGCCGCACTACGGTTCTTACAACAATTTCTAATTTTTTGAATATTGTATTCAAAAGAATTCTTTTCTTGTTCCTTTCTCTTTTCAATTGATTTTATCAATTCTTGAAGTCTTTCAATTTCTGAATCAATCTTTTGAGTAATAACATCAATTGCTTCATCCATCTTAACAATTTCATTTTCAAACCAATCTAAGTGTCTCATGAGAAGATCCCTCTTGACGGCAGACTTTGTTCTTTCCATCTGCTTTTCAATTCTCTCAGTCTTCTCATCAATAATGCTAATGTTACTCAAATATTTTTCATGATGGTATTCCTTCGATTGCTCGAGGGCTTGAATTTGTTGCTTGAGTTCAACGATTGTTGTGTCCATGGATTATTTCTAACATATCATCATCCCAAAACTTTATACCGAGCATTCGTTCATGATAGTCTATGATCAATTTTAAAGCTTTTGATCTTAGACCACCAGTTAGTTTGTCTTTAATGTCCGTACCCTTGTAGAAGGCATACTCTTTCTTGAGTCTCTCTAATTCTTCTTCGCGCCAATTTGACATTTTACTTTGGAATTTTACCTGACATCATCAATCTTAGGTCATCAATAAACGTATCGAATCGACCAAGTCTATATTGAACAAGAGCCCAAAGCATGAAAAATACCGTTTTTGTGAGGTTATTTACGTCATTATCTTCCATCTTGTAGATTGGACTGACCACTCTATGCATAAAAGTTTCTTCTTTTTCCTGACCCGTCACATACATTTCCGCCTGCGTCAAAGCACATGTGTCGTCATTCACTGACCAATGATAGAACAAGAATGGGATAAGTATGGAGTAAAACTCTAAGTTTCTCACGTCATTTGTGAAAGGAACTACGAGAATGGCAATGAGGAAAAAAAGATGAATCCAGAATATTATGTTCATCTATTATAACATGAGCGAAGAAATTTTTGACGACCAAATGATCAAACAAAAGGAGCTCGAGCACCGACGAGACAGTTGGAATGAACAACATGAAACTATATTGAGACAGTGGGGTGAGGCGTCTGGGTGCTACAGATACATGCACCACAGGGCGTTCCTTATGTACAAAAAATTGAGTATGCGTTTTACTTTGCCTGTCATTGTGCTATCAACTTTGACTGGTACCGCTAACTTTGCTCAAGAACAATTTCCAGAATCCGTGAGAGGTATGGTTCCATCTGTGATTGGTGGTCTCAACCTTATTGCTGGTCTCGTTGCGACAATTATGCAATTCTTGAAGATCAATGAGTTGATGGAGAACCACAAGGCGGCGGCTCTCTCATATGGTCTCCTTTCTAGAAATATTAGACTTACACTCTCCCTCGCCCGCGAAGAGCGTAATCAAGATGGTTTGGACTTTGTAAATAACTGTAAGACTGAATATGATCGTCTCATTGAGCAATCACCAACAGTCCCTGCGGTTATTTTGGCGGACTTTGAGAAGGAATATCCACTTGACAATATGTTCACTAAGCCAGAAATCCTAGATGTCAGAGCAATTCCCAAGTTGAGATTGCCCGGTTTTACAAATATTCCATCAAGAAGAGGTTCAAGTGTCGTAGGTGAAGTGACAAAAAAAGGTCCTCTTGGTGGAATTGGAGATCTCATAAAGTCAAAAGACGAATACAATGAGAAACTTAAGATCCTTGACGAGATGCAGTCTGAACTAGATGAGGAGGAAGAACTTAAATCAGTGGTCTCTGAAGAACCGATAGACGTCGAGCAAGGTACACAAGAAGAATAAACATTGCAACATTAGTTAAAACAGTGCAAGCAACATATGGTAAAATTTTCCTTCTTAAAGGTTTTACGATACGTTCATGTAGTGCGTCATTTTCAAGCACCAAATCTATGGCTTGATTAGTAAGGTCGTCAATGGATTCCTTCATTAAAATAGTTGAACAAAAAAAAGTTGAGCCTGTTACCACAATTCACACAAAACAAATAGAATTATTGAAAAAATATTTAGCTGAATGCAAAAATGTATTTATTTGTGGTTCTAGTGGAGTTGGAAAAACTTATATATTAGAGTCGGTCCTAAACGAATCAAACAGTATTGAGATACAAAAAGAACATCTCAAAAGTAAATCACCCTTTTTAACTTTTATTAAAGGTGCTGCAAAACACACATTCATTGAAGATTATGATTCAGATTTTAAAAGTATAATTGAAACTGTGTCAGATGGCAAAAAGGTATCAAGAGGATCTATGGTTGTTACATCAACAGCCATGTGTATGTTTCCAAACTTTGAGACAATTTTCGTCCCGAAACATAAACCCGAAATTTTATTAAAACTTGTAGAAGATCAGTCATCAAAAAATGAAAATGCGGCAATTAGATCAGATGGAAATATTAGAACATTTTTTTCATACATCGAAGGTCATGATGAAAAAGATTTGTTTAAAACACCAAAAGAATACATACACAGTATTCTATGTGATTCAAACCCATTAGATATACCATCTTCTATTCAAGAACACGGTCACGTATGGGATATTTTTCAGGAAAATTACCTAGATTCTAAAGGTGTTGATGTAACTAAAGCAGTACAGGGATTTTCCATGGCTGATGTATATGACACACAAATGTATTCTTCGGGAGACTGGGAACTAATGCCATACTTCATCATTGAAGCCGTTTCAGTACCTAAATCATCTTTGGGAAAACCATTGATAAGAGATAAAATTAGACCAGGTAGTTGTTGGACAAAGTATGGTAATTACAAAATGAGAAATCAAAAATATAGGGACATTCAAAAACGTTGTGGTACACAATTGGGAATAGAAGATCTCTGTTTACTCAAGAAATATGCCGAAAATGGAAACACAGAACCAATGCTAGAATATGGTTTAACCCCACAAGACTTTGATGTCATGAATCATCTCGCGATCGCAAGTAAGTTAAAACAAAGAGACGTTACGAGAGTAAAGAAAGCATTGAAAAATGCCATCGCAGAAAGAAGTTGAGAAGATCTTTGAAACAATTTTGGGTGGAGCTTTGGAAAATAAAGGTCCAAAGGTTCTCGGGGAAGAAGAAGAACCCGAAGTTACTAAGACCATTGGTAACGAAATTCATTTCTATGGCGAGATTACTCCCGAGAACACCCTTGAGTTCGTGGAAAGCTTTCGAAAGTTGGAGACACACCTTCTCAAACAAAAGGCTGATCTCATTGGTTATGAACCAGAAATTCGCATTCACATCATGAGTGAAGGTGGAGACATGTTCTCTGGCTTCACTCTCAAGAATGTTCTTGAAAAGTCTCGTGTCAAGGTCGTAACCATTGCTCAAGGTGCCTGTTGCTCCGCGGCTACTTTCATGTTTTTGGGTGGATCAGAACGTCGCATGGGCGAGAATGCCTACCTTTTGATTCACCAACTGTCCACAGACTTCTGGGGTAAGTACCAAGATCTCAAGAATGAGATGAAGAGTTGTGACAAGTTTATGGAAGCCCTCAAGAAGATGTACATGGCTAAGACTGATATTCCAGAAAAGAAGTTCAAGAAACTCATGAAGAAGGATCTCTTTTTGCCGGCATCAAAGTGTCTAAAGTATAAGATTGCTCACGCGATTGACTAATAGTTACGTAGCGATTGTAAAGACCAAGTAAGCATAATATAATAAAAATTATTGCAAATGTATTTGCGTTCATAGGAATACTTGTGCGCTCCGGTGGCCTAAGTCGCTCCATTCTACCATAATTTACAACTGGAAGTGAAGACATCTATTTAAAGTTGAGAAATTAATTAAAAGTATAATGGAACGCCTTATCCGCGAAAGCAAAAATGGACAACAAAGATTTACAGACATCCATGTAGAAGACCTTGGAGATGGGACTGCTGATATCGTAAAGACAACCGGGGTTGTTGGGAGTGACAAGACTATTGTTTCTCGAACAAATGTGAAGACTGGTTATGAGAAGGCCCTGTCTCGCGCTCAAACTATGTGGAACAATGAAAAGATTAAGATTGATCAAGTGTTGCCCATGTTAGCCAACAAGTGGGAAGATCGTGAAAAGTATATCTCCGAACCATTTTATGTTCAACCCAAATTGGATGGTGTGCGCCTCCTCGTGTCAAAGAGTGGGTGCTTCTCAAGAACTGGTAAACCTGTCGCGGGAGTTGAACACTTGGCAGAAAAGTTGGGAGACACTGAATGGTTGGATGGAGAGTGCTACGCACCGGGTATGACTTTTGAAGATCTCACGAGTACCTTCAAGATGAATCCCAAAAGTTTGGAGTTTCATGGATTTGACTACTTTGATACAGAGAGACCAGATCTCCCCTTTGCGGAAAGACAAAGGATACTCAAGGACAAGACGCCAACTGTCGTGGATACATTCCTTGTTCCAAAGAAGTCTCAAATGTCAAAGTATCACCAGCAATTTGTTGAACAGGGTCATGAAGGTATTATGATCCGAGAAGCTACAAGCACATATGAAATTGGAAAGCGGAGTAACTACCTCCTCAAGTTTAAGGAGTTCCAAACCGAAGAGTATGAAATTGTGGGTGCTAAAACGGGTCACGGAAGGGATGCGGATGCCGTTGTATGGGTGTGTAAGACGGCGTCTGGTCACGAATTCACTGTGAAACCTGAAGGTACTATCAAGGAGCGGGAGAGATACTATAGTGAGAGAGGCCAATATATCGGTAAGCAACTCACAGTTCGTTTCCAAAACTTGACAGCACTTGGCGTGCCTCGTTTTCCAGTGGGTGTGACGATTAGAGATTATGAATAATGTCAGCACACATAAATGAACACCAGGATCGCAATTGACATGGATGAAGTACTCGTAAACCTACTTGAACCTATGGCCAAATGGCGAGGTGTTGCATTACCAACAAAACCAAAATACAAATACCTGTACAGAGAAATTTTCAATTGTACAGAAGAACAATCTCAAGAAATCCTTCACAAGTTCTATCGTTCCAAAGACTTCCTCTACCTCAAACCAATCGGAGGTTCTCAGCCAGCCATGCAAAACTATCGCCGTATCTTTGACAAAATGTACATAGTCACTGGTCGTCAAGATGCTGTCCGCGAAACAACCGAACTCTGGCTTGACCGCTATTTTCCGGGTATTTTTGATGATGTAATTCTCACAAATAGTTTCACTGAAAATGAAATTAAAAAGGTTGATATCTGTCGCGCGCTCAACATTGGTCTCATCATTGACGACAGCATTGATACCTGTAATGAATGTATTGAATCCGGTATGGAAGCCATAAACTTCATTGGTGATGATGTTTATCCATGGTGTGAACCAAACGAGATAAGCATGCGAGGTTGGAAACGAAATACAGATAAAGTTATAGAGGTATAAGACTGTAGAGAAAAGATGTCTTCTTACGGTCTCATTGGACTTGGTGCTATCGGGCAAAACTTAGCCCTCAACATTCAAAGAAAAACGGATATTCATGTCTATAACAGAACTCCCGAAAAGGTTGGTGAACTCATGAAGAAAGGTTTGGGTATTCGGGGTCACGACAACATCTGTGGAATGCTTTCACAAATGGAAAAACCAAGAACAATCATTACAACTCTCCCGTCGGGTGAAACGAGTGACTACGTCATCAAGCATATGCTGAAGACACTTAGCCCACTTGATACCATCATTGACTGTTCCAATGAGTACTATAGAACATCAAGAACTCGTGGCGCATACCTCGCCGCTCGGGGTGTTCGCTACATTGGCGCTGGTCTCTCTGGCGGTGCCAAAGGTGCGCTCCACGGCCCATCTTTGATGCTTGGTTGTACGAGACGAGCATATGAAAACAACAAGGATTTCCTTGAAGTCTTTTGTAAAAATGTGACATACATGGGTAATGACTTTGGTCACGGTCACTACACAAAGATGGTTCATAATGGTGTGGAGTACGGTATGCTTCAAGGTATGGCTGATGTCTATTCATATTGTAATCAAGATCAACAAGCTATGTTGGACATCATGAATGATGCCTATGGTAGTGATATTGATGGATTTCTTACAAACTCCGCCATTGATGTCCTCAAAAAGTATGAAATCCATAAGATCTCGGATATTGCCCAAATGAATGAAACTGGGCGATGGTGTGCACAAGTTGGCTTGGAATATGATATTCCAACACCAATGATCAATTCAGCTCTCAATGCTCGCATGACCAGTGCATATACAAAGTGTCTGGATACAAGACAAAAGACGAATATCTTCTGTGATAGACTTGTGGCTCTGAACACACTTCGTTTTGTTTTTGCGAGTTCTCTCGTTGAAGGCTACGATCTCATGGGTACAAGAAACATCAAAAAGAACCGCATTGAAAAGGCTTGGTCAAAGGGTACAATCATTGAATGTCTTATGGTGGGTGCTGATTTGTATGAAATCATGGAAGAAACCGCTGACGATGCGCGTACATTTGTTATGCATTGTGCGATGTCTCACATTCCATGCCCAGCAGTTCAAACTGCTCTGAACCAATTTGATTTCAAGCGCCAAAGACGAACCTCAATGAACTTTTTGATGGCTCAAAGAAATCATTTCGGACAACACAAAATTTATGAAGCATAATTCAATTAAAAAATAGATAAGTATTTTTACAAATATGCAATCATATGCCTTTGATACCATTTTTGTTTATGATAACGTATTAACAAATGCAGAATGTAATGAAATTATCACGAATATAAATAATTTACCACTTAAAAAAATGGAATATAACAATGGAAACAATGTGTTATGTTCAGAAATATTCGTAAATGAAATTAAAAATGATCAAAAAAGACGAGAAATAGATGACAAAATTTACAAATGCGTTGGTAAAATTATACAAAATATAAAAAATGATAAAAATGTTGTGTGTAGGGGTGATACGGGATACGAACTTAGAAAAATTACAGGTGCAACTAGAGGACATGTGGATGGTACTATATCACATTTTGAAAATTACATAAAAGAAAACAAAGAGATCCCAAACAATCAAGTAAGAAATATGTCGGTGATTATAGCTCTAAACAGTGATTACGAAGGGGGTGAATTTTGTTTTCCAACATACGATGTAAAAATAAAACTCAATAAAGGACAGGCAATAGCTTTTCCTCCATATTGGACACACCCCCATTACACAAACGATTTAAAAAATGACACATATAGATACACAATAACAACGTGGCTTACAGAATAATTTTAATATTTGAAATATTTAAATGTATCTCTTGTTATGTAAACCTATTATAATTGTACCTCAAAACATACTGAGTGCCAGAGAATGTCGTGTCGTACATGTAAAACCTACACAAAATGAAAGAATTGCAGAAGTTGAGGTTTTAGATGCACCACCAATAAATATCGATACACTAGAAATTTACACAGAATATTATAACTAAGTTAAAGATTTATAGTTATCATATTTTATATGAATGTGATTATATCCGGTCGTGAAACAGAAGCGTGGTTAGCTGCTCTACATTCAAAACGTTTCAATCCAGATGCTAATGTCACAGTTGTATATGATGATAAAACGCCGCTTATAAGTTCAGGTGAAAGTACTACAGCCAATTTTACACATTTTATGGAAGATGTTCTTGATATTAAAATTGGAGATTTAGTAAAAAATTGTGAAGCCACTATAAAATATTCTACAAAATTTACAAACTGGAAAGGTGATAATACTTATTACCATCACGCATTCACAACCCCTCATCTGAATATGATGAAAGATTATTTTAACGCGGCAACATTTAAAGTGAATGTAGACAGGGTTGATAAAGGTGCTATGTTAGCTAGAACAAATAAAGTTGCAATTCCTATTAAAGAATCTGATAAGGATATATACGAATATGTAAATAATGCACTACATTTTAACACTAAAAAAATGGCGGAGTATTTACAAAAAGTTGGTGTAAGTCGTGGTATTAAAGTTGTAATTGGTAAAATAGAAGATGTTTTACTTGACAACGATGGTTATGTTACAGAAATTATTTTAGATACAAACCAAAAACTTAAAACGGATTTTGTATTCGATTGTACGGATTCTTCTAGATTTTTTGTTAACAAAATATACAAATCACCCATAAATTCATATGAAAAAATGCTCCCAGTTAAAAAAATCATACATTTTTTTATAAATAAAACTGGAATAACACCACCATTTACAGAAGCTATTGCAATGAAATATGGATGGATGTGGAAAATACCAATTGGTAAAAAATATAGCTGTGGTTATGCATTTGATTCTGATCTTGTAAGTGATGAAGAAGCATACGACGAGATCTGCGAAATAACAAAGCAAAAACCGACTATGATCCGAGAAAATACTTTCAAATCCGAATATAATACTAAACCATTCAATAAAAATACATTAGCACTTGGATTGGCACATGGATTTTTAGAACCACTAGAATCCACTTCTTTGATGACAACGGTGCACATGCTTAATACTATACAAAATACCTTACCTTCTACTATTTTTGACCGAACTAATCGTGAATCTTATACAGAAGACTTCAATAAACATATCTTGTCTTATATAGAAAATTGTGTTAACATGGTGTATATACACTATTTAACTCCAAGAAATGATACGAATTTTTGGATAAACGTTAAAAAAACAATTCCGGAACAGGTTAGACCTGTACTGCAACTTGTAGAAGAATACAACCTCGCAAATCCAAATATTCTAGATCCAGATCCAGAATTTTATGGTGCGCGTAGTTATTATCCATTTAACATTTATAATATCCTAAAGTGTATGGCGGGCGTTGATAATCTTCAACATGCTATGATGAAAAGAAATCAATGTGTTCCATGTCTGCAAGAAATGGGGAATACAATTGAAAGACATGAAATAATGTGCGAAAAATCAAAAGATCATGATGAATATATTAAACTATTTAAAAAATGAAAATGATATACTTTTAGATGGAGATTGTAAAATCTAAGTCACAAATTTACGTATTAGATAACGTTATATCGGACGAATTATGTCAGATCGTTAAAAAGGTAATAGACAACACAGAAGGTGTTATAGAAAAACATTCCCCGGGATCAAATGTTCAAGCTAAACTTGTAAAATTGTGTGACTTAGAAAATCAAAAATTTGCTCAGTTAATAGACAAAGAAATACATGAAATTGTAGAACGTATAGCTTGTGAAATTATAAATATTAATCCAGTAATAAGTGAAATTAAAGCAGATTCTGGGTACTATTTAAGAAGAATAACCGGAAACACACGTATACATGTAGATACAGTATTTCCATCTTATTCTGAAAGTCTAAAAGAGGCAATTAGTCCAAGAAGTATACGAAAACTGAGTTTAATAATAGCACTTAACGATGATTATGAAGGCGGTGAATTTTTTTTCCCAGATCAAAATGTCCAGGTAAAATTAAAAAGGGGGCAAGCTATATTATTCCCACCATATTGGACACATCCACATAGTACTAATAATTTATACAATAATACAGTACGATATACAATAAATACTTGGCTATGCGAATAAGTTATTTTTACAACTTTGAATGGTAAAAGTAGTAAAAATAACGGAGAGAACGATTTACCCGTTGTGCATCTAGTGCGGTTCGAACGCACGATCTTCTCCTTACTAAAGAGACGCCTTACCACTTGGCCATAGATGCAAAAATCTCCCTCGATCGGGTTCGAACCGATGACTTCTCGATTAACAGTCGAACACTCTAACCAACTGAGTTACAAGGGAATGGGTCCAGCCTACTGGATTCGAACCAGTGACCCACTGATAACAGTGAATATAAACAGTGCCAAATAACGCACTACAGTCAGTTGCTCTTCCAACTGAGCTAAGGCTGGGTAAAAGCTCCTACCTGGGTTTGAACCAGGGTTGTTGGATTCAAAGTCCAAAGTGATGACCACTACACTATAAGAGCTTTTAGTTGAAGTGAGGCTATTATACACCCACTTCATCAATACTATGAGTTTCTTCTTTAAGCTCATTTACATATTTAAATTGATATAGTATTAATGAAAATAATCCCGCAGAAACATTTGTTATTGTCATGGGAATTATGTTATAATGTATGGAGTAGATGAGAGCCAACACACTTGCGATCAAATTTAGGTGTAAGAATGCATAATTTATGGCTTTTGCGTCCCTATGTTTATAGACATGTACAATCTCCGGAATAAACATAAGACATATCAGTATTGAACTGACAAGCCCAGAAATATCTATGAGGTTCATACTTATAAGATATTATTTTCTAATGTTT
>Ga0222714_10006862_pt1 | contig 10543 bp, 12 predicted proteins | sample C33_3DmetaG_FD_165048 | JGI IMG/M metagenome (GOLD analysis project Ga0222714, IMG submission 165048) | Estuarine water microbial communities from San Francisco Bay, California, United States - C33_3D | ecosystem: Environmental > Aquatic > Marine > Unclassified | place: USA: California... | reverse complement strand
GGCCACCCAGCCCCGGTTGACCAGCACGTATCGCTGCGATCCATCTATGCGCAATGGCGTCGCCACGTGATAACCCGGCCGGTGCTGATGAATACGGTTGTCGAGAAACACCGTGTACTTCGGCACATACTCGCCCCGCACCTCCACCCGCCGCAACAGCACGCCTTCACGCTCCACCAGTTGTCCACCGACATGCACCGCCGGTTGCCGGCCCAGTTGATCGTAGCGCGCCTGCATACCCTCCTTGTACTGCGCGCGCCCGACCTGCCACTGTGCCAGCGCCAGCGTCAGCACCACCCCCACTACTGTCGCGATACTGCTCCAGAGGCGGGGCCGGAATTCGAATCCGGAAAACCTGATTGCTGTCATCTCGGTTGCCGCCGGGTTAAACTCTGCCTGCCATGCGCATCGTCGTCATTCTGTTCCTAGTCGTCATACTGGCCAGCCTGGGTTCGGCCCTTTACTACATGGTCAAGGACCGCGGCACCACGCAGCGAACCGCCAAGGCGCTGACCATACGCATCGTATTGTCCATCGCCCTTTTCCTGATGCTGATCATCGGCTTCCAGACCGGCTTGATCACCACCCAGCTTTAGAGCGGAAACCCCGGTCAGGTTTCCCTGCACGGGCAAAAAAAACGCCGCGATCACGCGGCGCCCAATTCCCCTTGCGGGGTACCCCCTCCCCGTACGAATCGCGTTATGCCGGCCTTGCAGACCGTGTCCGCGATTCGCCGCCTGTAGACTTAAAGCCAGTAAACGAATACGAAGAGAATCAGCCAGACCACGTCCACAAAGTGCCAATACCAGGCCACGCCCTCGAACCCGAAATGATTTTCAGCATTGAAGTGGCCGGCAACGCTGCGAAAGAGGATCACCCACAGCATGATGGTGCCCACGGTCACGTGAAACCCGTGAAATCCGGTAAGCAGGAAGAAGGTCGCGCCGTAAGCGCCCATCGTCAGCTTGAGATTCAGTTCGGAATAGGCATGTACATATTCGTAGATCTGGAAGCCGAGGAAGACCATGCCCAGTGCGATGGTCATTACCAGACCCCAGATCAGCTGGGTGCGGTTGTTTTTGAGCAGGCCCCAGTGCGCCCAGGTGATGGTCGCACCCGAAGTCAGCAGGATTGCGGTATTCAGTGCGGGGATGCCCCATGCACCCATCGGTGAAAAGCTTTCCTTGATGCCGGGGCCGCTTACCGGCCAGTCCGCCTTGAAGTTGGGCCACAGCAACTGCTGGTGCTCGAGCGTCCCCAGGTCAGGCACCGAAATCACCCGCATGTAGTAAAGGGCGCCGAAAAAACATGCAAAAAACATCACTTCGGAAAAAATAAACCAGCCCATGCCCCAGCGGAACGAGACATCGACCTGCTTGTTGTATTTGCCGGCTTCGGACTCATGCGCCACCGTGGTAAACCAGCCGGCGAACATGAAGAACAGGATCAGAAAACCGATGCCGAGCAGCACGTACCCGATCGGCATGTGATTGACGGTGAAAGAAGCGCCAAAGCCCAGGAAGCCCAAGGCAACCGATGCGACGATGGGCCAGTGCGAGGGGTCCGGCAGGTAGTAATTGCCCGATGCTTGACTCGACATTTCGTTCTCCCTGAATCCTTGTCTGTAAATTCCGATTGTTGCGTTAAACAGTTGTCAGTTAATTGATGACCCAGCGCACCACGGTCACCACGGTGGCAACGAATATCGCACCCGCCATGACACCGACGATGATCACCTGCACCGGACTGACCTCAATTTTTTCATGCTCGGTACGCTTGCGTATGCCCAGGAACGCCGAGAACACCATGCGTACCACCTGGAAAAGACTGGCCTTGTGTCGCCCTTCCGTCATTGTCGCCCCACCACTCATCCGCGGCCTCCGCTCTTGGCCGGCGACAATGCTGCGCCCTTGACCTCGAAAAAGGTATAGGAAAGCGTAATGGTGTTCACGTCGGCCGGCAGCGTGGAATCAACCACGAACTGCACAGGCATGCGCTTGCCCTCGCCCGCCTGCAGCGGTTGCTGCTTAAAACAGAAACATTCCAACTTCTTCACGTGCGGCGCCGCGTGCCGGGGACCATAGCTGGGAATGGCTTGGCCGACCACGCCCGTGGTTCCGTTGTTGCGAACCTCGAATTCAACCTGGATCATCTCGCCCGGATGTACCCGCACACTGCGCTGCACGGGCCTGAAATCCCATGCCAGTCCGTGAGCATTGCCGTCGAACTCCAGCGTGATCCAGCGCGATTTGTCGACCTGGGTGTTTTCAACAGCAGCGGCCGGACGGATCAGGTCGTTGATGCCGGTGACCTCGCAGAACTTGTCGTAAAAGGGCACCAGCAGAAACCCGAAACCAAACATCGCTGCCGCGAATATCGACAGTCGCGTCATCAGCCGCCGGTTGTCGCGCTCGTTGCTCATCGGGCCAGCAGGTAATACTTGACCATCACGCCGAAAAAGAACGCGGCGACAATCAACCACAGCACGGTGGCCGTGCGGCGGTTGTTGCGCTTGATTTCGACCTGCACCATCAACTTACTTCACCACCGGCGGAGTCGCGAAGCTGTGATAGGGCGCCGGCGAAGGCAGGTGCGTCCACTCCAGACTGTCTGCACCCTCCCACTGGCGATCAGCCGCCTTTTCGCCACTGGTAATGGTCTTGATGACGATGTAGAGGAACAGCAGTTGCGAGAGACCAAAACCGAAGGCGCCGATCGACGAGATCATGTTGAATTCGGCAAACTGCAGCGAGTAATCCGGGATGCGACGCGGCATGCCGGCCAGTCCCAGGAAATGCTGCACGAAGAATGTCACGTTGAAGAAAATCAGCGACAACCAGAAATGCCATTTACCCAGGGTCTCGTTGTACATGCGGCCCGTCCACTTGGGCAGCCAGAAGTAAATACCGGCGAAGGCCGAGAACAGCGCGCCCGCGACCATCACGTAGTGGAAATGCGCGACCACGTAATAGGTGTCATGCAGCTGCACGTCAACCGGGGTAATCGACAGAACAAGCCCGGTGAACCCGCCCAGCGTGAACAGGAACAGGAAACCCAGCGCGAACAGCATCGGCGTCTCGAAAGTCAGCGAACCCTTCCACATCGTCGCCACCCAGTTGAACACCTTGACTCCGGTCGGCACCGCAATCAGCGTCGTCGCATACATGAAGTACAGCTGGGCTTCGACCGGCATGCCGGCGGTATACATATGGTGCGCCCAAACCATGAACGACAGGATGGCAATCGACGCCGTGGCATAGACCATCGAGGCGTAGCCGAACAACGGCTTGCGCGAAAACGCGGGAATGACCTGCGAAATCACGCCGAAGGCCGGGATCGCAATGATGTAAACCTCGGGGTGCCCGAAGAACCAGAAAATGTGCTGATAGAGCACCGGGTCACCACCACCAGCAGCGTTGAAGAAATGGGTGCCGAAATGACGGTCGGTCAGCGTCATTGTCACGGCGCCAGCCAGTACCGGCATCACCGCCACCAGCAGGTAGGCGGTAATCAGCCAGGTCCAGCAGAACAGCGGCATTTTCATCAGCGTCATCCCCGGCGCGCGCATGTTGAGGATGGTGGTGATGATGTTGATCGAGCCCATGATCGACGACATGCCGAGTATGTGTATGGCAAAAATCGTCAGGTCCATCGCCGGGCCGGCCTGCGTGGTCAGCGGGGCATACAGCGTCCAGCCCACACCGGCACCGCCGCCGGGCATGAACTGCGCGGTTACGAGCAACAGTGCCGCAGGAGGCAGCAGCCAGAACGACAGGTTGTTCATCCGCGGAAACGCCATGTCCGGCGCACCGACCTGCATCGGAATCAGCCAGTTGGCGAAGCCGACAAACGCCGGCATGATCGCGCCGAACACCATGATCAGGCCGTGATACGTCGTCATCGAGTTGAAGAAGTCCGGCTTGACGATCTGCAGACCGGGCTGGAAAAGTTCCGCGCGGATGATCATGGCCATGATGCCGCCGACCAGAAACATGGTGAAGCTGAACCACAGGTACATCGTGCCGATGTCCTTGTGATTGGTCGATTTCACCCAGCGCATGATGCCCGAGGGCTTGTGCGCGTGATCGTCGTGGCCGTGATCGTGTCCGTGGGAATGTGCGTGTGCTGCTTCCATTGTGTTCTCCTGAAGCCTGTATACGTTCGCGGGTTAGCGCAGTGCCTTGATGTCGGCAGGCGCTGCCGCATCACCGGTCTTGTTGTTCCAGTTGTTCCGCGTATAAGTGATCACCGCGGCAAGGTCGACATCGGAAAGCCTGCTGAATGCGGCCATGGCCGTGCCTTTCTTGCCGTTCAGCACCAGCTTGATCTGTTCATCCTTGGGACCGTTGACCATTTTCGAGCCGGACAATGCCGGGAACGTGCCCGGAACGCCCATGCCTGTGGCCTGATGGCAGGCGACGCAGTTCTGGGCATAGACCTTCTCGCCGTGAGCCTTCAGTTCATCCATCGTCCAGGTCTTGTTCGGGTCAACCTTGGCGGCAGCGATTTTCTTTTGCTGTGAAGCAACCCAGGCCGTGTATTGCGCCGGCTCCATCACTTCGACGACGATCGGCATGAAACCATGGTCCTTGCCGCAGAGCTCAGCACACTGGCCACGATAGATGCCGGGTTTGTCCGCCTTGAACCAGGTGTCACGGATGAATCCGGGCACCGCGTCCTGTTTAACCGCCAGCGCCGGCACATACCAAGAATGGATTACGTCGGCAGCGGTGACCAGTACCCGCACTTTCTTGCCGGCAGGAACCACGACGTTGGTATCGGTTTCAAGCAGGTAATTCGGATTCTTCTTGCGCCCTTCGATGTCACGGCCGTCGATCTGTGCCCGCGGGGTCGACAGGGAACTGTAGAAGCTGATGCCCTCGCCCTCCCCCTTCAGATAGTCATAACCCCATTTCCACTGGTAACCGGTGGCCTTAATGGTCATGTCGGGTTCCGAGGTGTCGCGCATTGTAATCAGGGTGCTGGTCGCCGGCACCATCATCGCAATCAGGATCACGAACGGGACCAAGGTCCAGGCCACTTCGACCGCGGTGTTTTCATGGAACTGGGCCGCCTTGTGCCCCACCGACTTGCGGTGTTTGAACACCGCGTAGAACATGAAACCGAAAACGCCGATGAAAATGATAAAACAGATGACCGTGATGATGGTATGCAGGTCATAAATCTTTTCGCCGAGCTGCGTGATTGGCGTTTGCAGGTTGAGCTTGTATTCAGCCCAAGCCGCAGCCGCCCAGAACCACATCAGTCCAGCTGCGGCCCATTTCTTCAACCCCTTGTTGACCATTCTTCCCCCGCTAAAAAAACCGATTGATTTCAACGCAGCCCGCCGGCAAGCCGGCTGCGCAATTCCCTTTCAAGCAGACGCCGGCTTTCCTCGCCGCAATAGCGTCCGACGGATACTTCCCTGCCATGCGATCGCAACGCCAGGCCTCCTGAACCATCGCACACCAGACGCGCCCAGCACCTGTTGAATTCCATTTGTCTCGTCCTGCCCCGTTCCCTGCACTCGAACAGAATACGGTCCCCGCTCATCGCCAGCCGCTCGAAATCCCCGGCACGGCGCAATACAACCCAAGCCGCCACAGCCAGCCCGGCAATTTCGACACCCGCGAACGGGATGATCATCCACGCACCCGTAGCCGCAAACGCAACGGCAACGAGCAGGGAAAAAACAGCCAGAGAACCGAAAACCAGTTTCAGCAACCGCAGATCCAGCGAACTGGCATGACGCCTGAAATACGTGAATCCGGCGCCATCCTGTTCCAAATCCGACTCAAAAATTGTCTCTCTGGTCACCGGCGCCGACCACCTGTTTCAACCGCGCGGACTGTAGCACAACCGCAGGGACAGTCGCAACCAATATGTCCCATGAAATCAGTCGGTTTTCCCTCTCAAATGAGGGTATTCAAGCGACTGATATCCAGCATCTTGACGATGTTGCCGAGACGTGGTTTTCGGACATGGCGGACATGTCCGAGCAAGGGCGCCGGCAATCTCTCGCGCAAGGCATCGAGATTCTGCTGGAGCCGGGACATGCCGGGATCCATGTCATTGGCAATCCACCCGGCAAACCGCAAACCCCGGGCGCGCAACGCTTCCGCGGTCAACAGCGCGTGGTTGAGGCACCCCAGCCGCATGCCAACAACCAAAACCACCGGCAAGTGGAGCTGCAGCGGTATTTCAGCGGCATTGGTCCGCGGCCCCAGCGGCACCAGCAAACCGCCCACGCCCTCAACCACCACCACATCGACACTACGGGCGATCCGGGCATAGTGACTGCGGATCACCGCCAAACGGATCGGCATGCGAACTTCCAGCGCGGCAACATGCGGGGCAATGGCCGGCGCAAAGCAATAAGGATTCACCGAACACAGTGGCAGATCGACGTTGCCTGCCGCACGCAGCTGTTGAACATCGTCGTTATGCCAGATCCGTCCCCTGCGGTAAGCCCCGGCCGCAACCGGCTTCATGCCCGCAGCACGCAACCCCATTTTGCCCAGCCCGTTGAGCAGAGCACAGGCGACCAGCGTCTTGCCGACCCCGGTATCAGTGCCTGCGATAAAAACCCCGCGCCCGGACGGGGTTTGGCTGGACGGGGCTTTCATTTCAAGCAGGATCCACGGGTCTGATTTCAATAACCGGTCGGCCATCAGGGCCGGTGCGGGGCAGCGGCCGCCAGGCATGTCCGTAGATCACCTCGAATGTCGCCGGCAATTTGCCGTCGCGCCGCAACGCTTCATAGTTATGTTCGACTGCAGCCAGCCAACGTTTGCCGGACAGGGCCGGAGGACGGTCGACAGCGGCATTGTGTGCACCAATCGACTTCAGATCACGCATCACCGCCCGCACATCGTCATAGGTGAGCGTAAACAGCTCCATGTCGATCACCGGATCGGCAAAACCGGCCCGCACCAGCAAATCGCCGATGTCATGCATGTCGATGAAACCGCTGCCATGCATATGTCCATCCAGGCCGGACTGTGCCGACCGCATTTCCTTCAGGGTATCCGGTCCGAACGTGGTGAACATGAACAGCCCGCCCGGTGCCAGCACGCGGTGGATTTCGGCAAAAGTCGAGGGCAGTTCGTTCACCCATTGCAGTGCCAGGTTGCTCCATACCAGATCGATGCTACTTTTTTTCAGCGGCAGATGCTCCAGGTCTCCGCAGATGACTGCCGGCAGCCGTCGCAGCAGGCGCTGATGCCATGGAGCCGCAGCCCTGCCCTGGCGCAGCATGGCTGACGCGATATCGAGCGCAACGATACCCGCATCGGGATAACGCGACCGGAGTCCGCGCCAGGCATTCCCGGTGCCGCTGCCGGCATCGAGGATGCGCTGTGGGCGATGACGAATGAAATCCAGGCGTTCAAGGCTGCGAGTGCAGACTTCGTGCTGCAGAACTGCTGCCGCGTCGTAGGTCGCGGCCGCGCGCTCAAAAGAGCGGCGCAACGCACGTTTGTCGAGGAGCGGCCTATTGCTCATGAAAAAACCCGATCATTTGCCGACAAACCTTGTCAGGCTGGGAAATGAATGGGGCATGCGCCGCTCCGGAAATCAGCTTCATGCGGGCATCCGCCATCTGCTTCAACATATAAGCGGACGCGGCCGGATTGACCAGCCGGTCCTCCGTGCCGTGCAGCAGCAGCACCGGCTGTGCAACCGCAGGCAGCGTATCGCGCAGATCATTGCTTCCCAGCCAGCCCAGGGTGCGTTCCAGCACCTCAGGTTCAGGAGCCCGCTGCAAGTCGGCAACAGCTTCCAAGCGACGTGCGACCGCACGTGCCTGTGTATCACCGCTGGCCTGCAACAGGCGAAAGCGTTTCAGTGTCCCGGCCGGATCGGTTTCAAGCTGCACCGTGAATTCCGCGAAGATTGCTGCCGCCAAACCCTCTGGCCAATCCGGTGCCGCGACAAAACGTGGCGTCGAGGCCAGCAAAACAATTCGCTCAATCTGTTGAGGATGGCGTTGTGCCCATGCCAGCGCCAGTTGTCCTCCGAGCGACCAGCCCGCAACCATGCATCGTCGGGGGGAAGCGGCCGCAAGTCGATCAACGACATCGGCCATGGACGGCAACGCTTCTTCGCTCGCCAACTCCGGCATCCGCACAGAGAAATCTGCGGCAAGTCGATCCGCCAGATCCTGCCAGATGCCCGGATGTGTTCCCCAGCCATGCAGCAGCACCAGTTCGGATTTTTCCTCACCGCTCACGCGACCTCCAGCAAAGCATCCACCAGCCGTTGTACATCTGCGGAATCATGATCGGCAGACAGCGAAATGCGCAGCCGCGCAGTACCCTGCGGCACCGTCGGTGGCCGGATCGCGGGCACCAGCAATCCGCTGGCGGCCAGCCATTCGGACAGAGCCATCGCCTGGCGGCTGTCCCCGACCATCAACGGCTGGATTGGCGTTTGCGACGGCAGCAAGGGCCAGGAAGCCGTGGCAAGACCTGCACGCAATTGCGTGATGAGTTCCCGCAAGCGTTCGCGCCGCCAGTCTTCCTTGCCGATCACTTCAAGGCTTGCGAGCAAGGCCTGCGCCAGCGCCGGCGGAGCCGCGGTGGTATAGATATAAGTGCGTGCGTTCTGGATCAGGGTTTCGATCAGCTCCCCGCTGCCCGCCACAAAAGCGCCGGCGACGCCGGCCGCCTTGCCCAGGGTCGCCATGTATATCACCCGATCGGACCCGATCCCGAAATGCGCAAGCGTGCCGCGGCCCTGCTCCCCGAGAACCCCGAAGCCGTGGGCATCGTCGATCAACAGATACGCATCATGCCGAACGCACAGGTCCAGCAGTTCGGGCACCGGAGCAATGTCACCGTCCATGCTGAACACCGCATCGACGATCACCAGCCTGCGACGGGCAGGCGTGTTTTTCAGCAACCGCTCTAGCATCGCGAGATCGCCATGGGCATAGCGTTTGAATGCAGCCCGTGACACCAGCGCGGCATCGTTGAGCGATGCATGATTGAGCCGGTCGGCGAAAATCGCATCCCCGCGCCCGACCAGCGCGCTGACAGCCCCCATGTTGGCCATGTAGCCCGTCGAGAATGTCAGTGCCCTCGGCAACCGCACGAATTCCGCCAGCGCCGCTTCAAGATCATGATGGACCGCGCTGTGTCCGAGTATCAGGTGCGAAGCACCCGCACCGACGCCGTAGCGTTCAAGACCGTCGCGGGCGGCTGCAGTGAGTCGAGGATCCGCGGCAAGCCCGAGGTAGTCGTTCGAACAGAAGGCGACAAACTCGCTGCCGTCAACTCGAACCCGGGCCCGCTGCGGCGATGCCAGCAGTCGCCGCCTGCGGCGCAATCCCTGCGCCTCGCGCAACTCCAGATCGGCGGCCAGTTCGGCGTGCAGCGACAAGTTGATCGGAAAAAGCCGGTTGAGGGGAAATCAGGCGGGATTCAGCGGCGTCAAACCCAATCGCGTAAACAGGGCACGATCGTTGGCCACATCCGGGTTGCCGGTAGTCAGCAGCTTTTCGCCATAGAAAATGGAGTTCGCGCCGGCGAGAAAACAAAGTGCCTGTACCGCATCGCCCATTTCCTGGCGGCCCGCCGACAGCCTGACCATGGCCTTGGGCATGGTGATGCGCGCGCAGGCAATTGTGCGCACGAACTCCAGCGGATCGAGCTGATCGGTGCCGTGCAGGGGCGTGCCGAGCACCTGTACCAGGTTGTTGATCGGCACCGATTCCGGGTAAGGATCCATGTTCGCCAGCTGGGCAATCAAGGCGGCGCGTGCCGTACGCGTTTCACCCATCCCGACTATGCCGCCGCAGCAGACATGAAGTCCGGCTTCGCGCACCTGCCCGAGCGTATCGATGCGGTCGGAATAATCGCGGGTGGTGATGACCTTGCCGTAATGGTCGGCGTCGGTATCGATGTTGTGGTTGTAGTAATCGAGTCCGGCCTCGCGCAACTGACTGGCCTGCCCGGGTTTCAGCATGCCCAGTGTCGCGCAGGTTTCCATGCCGAGTCCGCGTACTGCCTTGACCATGGCGATGACCTTGTCGAGATCGCGCTGCTTCGGACTGCGCCACGCCGCTCCCATGCAAAAGCGCGTCGCTCCGTGATCGCGCGCGGCCCTTGCCGCACTGACCACGTCTTCCACCGAGAGCATGTCTTCATTTTCGACACCGGTCTGGTAACGCGCCGCCTGCGGGCAGTAACCGCAGTCTTCGGGACAGCCGCCGGTTTTCACCGACAGCAGTGTCGACAATTGCACCGCGTTGGCATCGAAATTGGCCCGATGCACCTGCTGGGCCTGGAACAGCAAATCGTTGAAAGGCAAGGCGAACAGCGCTTCGACCTGCGCAGTCGACCAGCGCTGGGTGTCGACCGTATGGGGAGGATGAGCGTTTAGGTTGAGTGTATCCATCTGAATAAAAATATATTTAAAAAACAATAACTTATATGTATTCATCGTCGCAGAAGCCGACACTTTTGTCAAATTTCAAAAATCTGCTTTTTGACAGGCGTGACGCGCCGACACCGCCCAACCAGGGCTATCGCTGTCTGCTGTG
>Ga0222714_10006861_pt1 | contig 10543 bp, 14 predicted proteins | sample C33_3DmetaG_FD_165048 | JGI IMG/M metagenome (GOLD analysis project Ga0222714, IMG submission 165048) | Estuarine water microbial communities from San Francisco Bay, California, United States - C33_3D | ecosystem: Environmental > Aquatic > Marine > Unclassified | place: USA: California... | reverse complement strand
ATATGGTAATGAAGCCTCTGTATTAGTTTTCATTGATGGGGTAAAACAAAAGACCGACAGCTATGCTGTGATTAATGGTCAGCTCGTTTTCACCGTGGCTCCACCATCCGCCTCAGATAACATTGAAGTGGTTTATCTTGGAGGCTCAGTCGTTACAACACCTTACTTGGCGGCTGATCAATATGGAATTATTCGTATCAATGCAAACGAATTAACACAAAATACAACAATCACAACAGGATATAATGGAAGTTCGGCAGGTCCTTTAACCGTAGCGAATAACGTTGTGGTGAGCGTTTCCAATAATAGTACCTGGACAATATTTTAATGGATAATGTTTCACATTTATATAAAATTACAAATAATAAAACCGGTGAGTATTATATTGGAAAACACAGAGGAATAACACAAGAAACTAGATTTGGTAATTTATATTGGGGTAGTGGAAAAAGAATAAAAAATCAAATTAAAAAATATGGATGTGATAATTTTAATTATGAAATATTGTGTATTGGTGAAACTGATTATATATTTGAAATTGAAGCTAAATATGTAAACAAAGAATTACTAAAAGATGAATATTGCTTAAATATTGCTACAGGTGGTCGTGAACCTCCTTCTAAAAAAGGTTTTAAGATAACCGAAGAAACTAGGCAAAAATTAAGAAATAGAAAACCAAGTGCTTTAGGATATAAACACTCTGAAGAAGCTAAAAGAAGAATGTCTGAAGCTGCAATGGGAAGAAAATACAGTGAAGAAACCATTAAAAAGTTTAAGGGCAGAATACCTTGGAATAAAGGTAAAAAAGGGTTACAGAAACACACTGAAGAATGGAAGTTGCAAAACTCTATTCGCTTTAAGGGAAATAAACACGCTTTAGGGTATAAACATACTGAAGAAGCTAAAAGAAAAATATCTTTAGCTAATAAAAAAAGAGTATATGCTCTTGGACGAATACAGACTGAAGAAGAAAAAAAACTTAAGTCAGATGCAATAAAAGGTTTAATTTGGATGAATAATAGTAATAGAAACTTTAGAATTAAACCAGAAAATGTAAATGAAAAACTTAAAGAAGGTTTACATTTAGGTTTTTATAAAAAGAGGACATAAAATTGGCTGGAAAAATAATAATTGATACACTCGCAACGGAATCTAGTTTTCTGACGATGAATGTTGGTAGCAATTCAATTGCTACAATGAATGCTAATGGTATTTACAGCTCATCTGGAACTAAGATGGTGGGTGCAGATGGAACAATTGGTGTTGCTACGATTGCTAACACAGCCATTACTGGTGTATTAAACACAGCACAGATTGCTGATGGTGCCATTACAGCTGATAAAATAGCAGATGGTACAGTCATAGCGGCGGATATTGCTGATGGAAATGTGACAGCGGCCAAATTAGCATCAACACTTGACTTAACTGGCAAAACAGTTAGCTTGAACTCACCCACAATCAGTGGAAACACAGCGTTTGATACTAGCACATTATACATTAATGCAAGTGATAATGCTGTATTGGTTGGAAAAACATCCATTGATTATACAACCGTTGGTTTTGAAGCAACTCCAAATAGTATTTTTCAAGCAAACGCTATGACTGGTGATGGTGTAAAACCGTTACTAATGGCAAGAAAATCGGATGATGGAGAGTTTATACAATTTAGACGAGACTCAACACAAGTTGGTTCTATTGGAGCAGCAAGTGGTGGAATTTATTTTGGTTCAGGAACTTCATCAACAGAGCGTATGCGTATTGACTCTAGCGGTAATGTAGGGATAGGTACAAGTAGTCCTACTTCTGATTTGCATATTAATAGAAATGGAATTGATGTTGGAATAAGAATAAATTGTGCTGATACTACTGGAACTGCAAAAATACAATTTGGGACTCAAAGTGATGTTGTTAGTACAGGAATTCAATTTAATGCTAGTGATAATTCTTTAGCATTTAGAGGATTTGATAACACAGAACGTATGCGTATTGCCTCTGATGGCAGTGTAGGTATTAATACGACTAGTCCTACTTCTGGAATTCCACTAACCCTTTATCAAACTAATACAAATGATGCACTTCATTTATCAGGGGGAAATGACCCAGGCGATGGTTATGTTCAAGTTAGAGGTGATAATGAAGGTGGCATAAGAATTAGAGGCGGTGGAAGTAATAATGGTGGTGCTATTGAATTATCTGGCGGAGCAAGAGATACCGACCCAGGTATTATAAAGTTTTCAACAGGAACTTCTTCTGTTGGCACAGAACGTATGCTTATAGACGGTAGTGGTGTAATATGGTTTAATGGTTCAACTGATGCTAGTGGAGCATGGAGAACCTCAAAAGGAGGAGCAGCTGGAGGTTCAATAGTAAGATTTAATAAACCAAACTCTGGTGCTACAAATGTAATATTAAATTACTATGGTGCTACTTATGTTGGTGGAATGAATATGGATAATACTGGAACACAGTTTATCACATCATCAGACTACCGATTAAAAGAAAATAATGTAAACATTACAGATGGAATTACAAGAGTTAAACAACTTAATCCATATCGCTTTAACTTTATTGCAGAACCTGATAGAACAGTTGATGGATTCTATGCACACGAAGTTCAAGACATTGTGCCAGAAGCCATTACAGGAACTAAAGATGCAGTAGACGATGAAGGCAATCCAGTTTATCAAGGCATAGACCAAGCTAAACTTGTACCACTATTAACTGCTGCTCTCCAAGAAGCTATTACCAAGATAGAAGATTTAGAAACAAGGCTCCAAGCCCTTGAGGGATAACAACTAAATACTATGAATAACAAAAGGATATAAAATTGGCTGGAATAATAAAAGTTGATACCATACAATCAGATACCAATGTTGCATTGAAGATTGCGACAGCCAATGTTGCATTCCTAGATGCAACCGGTTTGAATATGGTCGGTGGAAATTTAACCGTAGGCGGAACATCATTCATCTCAGGTGGTGAAATACAGACTTCAGCGATTGCTGATGGTGCAATTACAGGAAACAAAATTGCCACAGGTTCAGTGCAGACCGATAAGATTGACATAGGTGCAGTGACAACAGACAGAATAGCGGATGGAAATGTAACGACTGCTAAGATATCAGCCGATGCAATCACCACAGATAAGATAGCAGATGGAAATGTAACAGCCGCTAAGATTGATACTGTTGCCAATACACAAGTGACTGGTGTAATGACCACGGCACAGGTGGCAGATAGTGCTATTACTGTTAGCAAACTAGCAACAACGGTTGCTGGTGCTCTTGGAACAAGAAATCTTATCATCAATGGTGATATGAGGATAGACCAAAGAAATGCTGGATCAAGTGTTACCATTACAACCGACACATATACATTAGATAGATGGGCAGCCGTACAATCACAATCTTCTAAATATTCTGTTCAACAAGATACTGATGCACCAAATAATTCTACAAATGGATTAAAAGTTACATCTTTATCTGCATACACAGTTGGAGCATCTGAAAACTTTTTTGTATACCAACCAATAGAAGGATTAAACATTGCAAGTTTAGGGTGGGGTACAGCAAATGCCAAAACTGTTACTTTATCTTTTTGGGTTAAATCATCTTTAACAGGAACATTTGGTGGTGCTTTAAGAAATAGTAATGATACTAGGTCTTATCCATTTGAGTATTCTATTTCTTCAGCAAATACATGGGAACAAAAATCAGTAACAATTTCTGGCGATACTGCTGGCACATGGTTAACAACAAATGGAGTTGGAATAAAATTAGGATTTGGATTAGGTGTTGGAACTACTCGTAGTGGCACTGCTGGTTCATGGGCAAGTGCAAACTATCGCAGTTCTACAGGAGCAACATCTGTAGTCGGAACATCAGGAGCAACATGGCAAGTATCTCTTGTACAACTAGAAGTAGGTGACACAGCTACACCATTTGAACACAGACCATATGATGTAGAATTAAATAGATGTTTACGATACTATTTTAAACACGCTTATGATGGCTCAAATACAATATATGGTGTAGGTCATTGTAGAAGTAATTATATGAGGGGAGTGTTGCATTTACCTATACCAATGAGAACTAATCCAACAATGTCTAATACAGGAACAGATGCTGACTATGAATTAGTATCAGGAGGAGTTGATTACACATCATTTGTACAACGACCAACAAGAGATGGTGGTAGTCCTTATGTAGTTAATTTTAGAGTTCAAGTTTCAAGTCTAACAAATGGACACGCTGCTATCATAACAATGAAATCAACTAGTTCTTATCTAGATTTTAGTGCGGAGTTATAATATGCCAACATATAAAAAAATTAACAACCTAGAAACTAATGAGATGTGTGGAGTATTGAAAGATGATAGACACAGTATCCCATTAGACCCAGCTAACACAGACTACCAAGAATATCTTGCTTGGGTAGCAGAAGGTAATACACCAGAGGAAGCAGAATAATGGCAAAAAATAAAATATCAGAATTTGATACAAATGCAGCTAATAATACCGATATAGGTAGTATTAATATTGCAGAGGGCATGGCTCCAAGTAATGTTAATAATGCTATTCGTGAGTTAATGGCACAATTAAAAGATTTCCAAACAGGTGCAGATAGCGATAATTTAACTGTTGGTGGTAATTTATCAGTTACAGGAACAAGCACATTAGGTGGTAATCTAGCAGTAACAGGAACAGGTATCTTTACATCAACAGATGCAGTTACACTCCCAGTTGGTACAACAGCACAGCGAAATGGTGTCCCTGTTCAAGGTATGTTAAGGTATAATAGTTCATTATCAAGATTTGAAGGATACAATGGTTCTTATTGGAATCAAGTAGGTGGTGGAGCAACAGGTGCAGCAACTGACGAAGTATTCCATCTTAATGACGGCACAGTCACTACAAGCTACACATTACCTACAGGTAAAAACGCAATGTCTGTTGGCACTATCACTTTAAATACAGGCGTAACAGTAACAGTTCCATCTGGTCAAAGATGGGTTATATTATAGGAAAAATCTATGGCAAGTATAATTAACGCAGATACCTCAGATGGATTAAAGTTTACATCTGACACGTCTGGTGAAATAAACTTACAATCAGGTGGTGCTACGATTGCTACTATTGATAGTAATGGTTTGACTATGGCTAGTGGTAAATCTGTAACTAGTGATGGTCTTGGTAAGATATTACAGGTAGTGCAAGATACTAAAACAGACACATTTAGTACAACATCAACATCATTTGTTGAAGTAACTGGATTGTCTGTTAACATAACACCATCAAGCACATCAAGTAAAATATTATTAATTTCTACTTTTATGGGTGGAACTCTTGATAGCGATACAGCATATATTGCTTATACTGTATATAGAGATGCAACAAATGTAGGTGATGCTACATATGGATTAATCTCATCAAGAACAAACTTAGATGGATTTTCTTTACCACCTTTTGCAATTTCTTATTTAGATAGCCCATCAACAACAAGTGCAATAACTTATAAAATGTACATGAAATCATCAGGTGGTGAAACAGCTTTTGTAAATAGAACTGATTACTCTAGTGGCAGTGGTGTTGCAACATTAATAGCATTGGAGGTGGGAGCATAATGAACCATAAAGCAATTTACGCATTATATCCAAATGTAGTTTCAATAGATGATGCACTTGGTGCATTTGATGCAAATGGTAATAAGGTAACAATAGATGAATCTGCTGTTAATGCTTGGACAGACCCAAATGCTTACAAGCAACAAAGAAAAGCAGAATACCCACCTATCGGTGACCAATTAGATGCACTATTTCATGCAGGTGTATTCCCTGCTGACATGGCAGCACAAATTCAAGCAATTAAAGATAAATATCCAAAGGAATAAACTATGGCATCAATTAAATTAAAAGGCGATACAAGTGGTGAGATAACCATAGATGTACCTGCCGTTGCAGGAGCGAATACACTTACTTTACCAGCTAGTACAGGCACATTAATCACAGAATCTAGTGCTGGATTTTCTAGTATGTCAGTATTTACATCATCAGGAAACTTTGATGCAACAGGAGTAAATAAAGTTAAAGTAACTGTCGTAGGAGGCGGTGGCGGTGGTTCTGGCTCTGCTGAATATGGTGGTGGCGGAGGTGGCGGTGGAACTGCGATTGAGTATTTAGATTTATCTGCTGTATCAGGAAATATTACAGTTACTATAGGTGCTGGTGGTGCTGGTGGAGCAAGTGGCGTTAGTGGTAGCTCTGGAGGAACATCATCATTTGGAGCATATTGTTCTGCATCAGGTGGAGCTGGTGCTACATACATTAATGGTTCTGACAGTAGAGGTGGATTAGCTGGTTCAGGTTCAAGTGGACAATTAAATTTAGTTGGCTCTGATGGTGACAATGCTTATGGTCACGTCTATGTATATGGTGGTGCTAGTGGTGGTAACAGTCATGTAGGTGGTGGTGGTAAAGGTGCACAAGGGGCTGCTGCTCAAGCTGGGAATAACTATGGCGGTGGTGGCGGAGGCGGTGCATCAGGATACACATCTGGTGCTGCTGGTGCTGCTGGTGTTGTTATTGTTGAATATTAAGGATAAATCATGGCAAAAAAAGCATTAATAAGTTTAAATGAAAAAAGAGGAAATGTTGATACAGGTCTACGAGTATTAGAAGTTGTAGATGCTGAAAATGTATTTCCTATTCATACAGGATTTGAATGGAAAGATTGTCCAGATACAATTAAATCATTTAAATATTGGTATAATTCAGCAAATAACACATTCAAAAAATTACCTGATTATGTTAGTGCTGTTGATACGGCTGGAGAATTAGTAGTTGATGCAGAAAAAAAACCAACAGAAAAATATGTTTGGGACTGGGATACAGAAACTTGGTCTAAAGAATCTTTATAAGGAATAAATTATGGCAGTTAATATAAGTGGCGATACAGGCATAGACAAGATAACCGATGGCAGTGTTGTTGCTGATGATTTAGCATCTACATTAGACCTATCTGGTAAAACGATAACACTAGCAACAGATGCAGTAGACCAATTATCAACAGCAAGTGGCTCTGCTCCATCATATTCAGCAAGAGCGTGGGTTAATTTTAATGGTACTGGAACTGTAGCTATTAGGGCTAGTGGTAATGTGACAAGTATTACTGACCATGGTACTGGTGATTACAGTGTTAATTTCACTATAGCACTACCTGATGCTAATTATTCAGCTGTATTAAGTACAGGACTTGAAACTTCTGTAAACTTTGGAACTATTAGTGTTAATTCTTTAACATCTTCTGCTTTTCGATTTGGTACAGGATATTTAACAACATCAAATTTTAATCAAGACCAACCAATAGTATCTGTTTCAATATTGAGATAAGGAAAAATTATGGATAAAAGAATAATATATACAAATGATGACGGCACAATCTCCATAATCGTTCCAGCAGATTGTGGTTTAACTGTGGAAGAAATTGCAGCTAAAGATGTACCAGCTGGTAAAGAGTATCATATCGTAGACAAGTCAGAGATACCTTCTGACAGAACATTTAGGAACGCATGGACATGGGAATAAAAATAGACATAGCTAAAGCTAAAGACATTACTAAAGATAGACTTCGTGCAGAGCGTAAACCTTTGCTAGAAGCACAAGATGTATTGTTTATTAAGGCACAAGAAACAGGTGCAGACACATCTGCGATTGTTGCTGAAAAACAAAGACTTCGTGATATTACAAATACTGTTGATAGCGTAACAACTGTTGATGAATTAAAATCTTTATCTTGCGAGTAATAAATGTTCGGTCTAACCGCATTTTCACAAGCACCTTATTCATCATTAGGTAGCACTACTCATTTAGGAGTTGGTGATGTTAATGCAGTTGCAACAGCTACGGCTCTTGGTTCTAAATTATATTTAGGTAGTGGTGATGTATCATCTAGTGCAACAGTTACTGCTAACGGATATTCTTTAGCATTAGCGAGTGGTACAATCACAGCCAATGCAACAGCAACAGCATTAGGAACTATTATATATATTGGTAGTGGCTCTATTAATGCTAACGCTACTGTTACATCTAATGGTGTAAGAATAAGATTAGGTAACGCTGATATATCTGCATACGCTATGGTTGGTGGTGATGGATATTCATTAGCTAGAGCATCAGGAGTGATATTCTCTAATGTATCTGTTACAGCTAATGGTGTAGCTATTTACAGTGCTAATGGTGATGTAAATGCTAATGCTACATCTACTGCAATCGGATACAGAATACAACATAGTTCAGGTGATATATCTGCTAACGCAACAGTATCGAGTTTACCAAATGTAATATGGTCTGCTGGTGGTGCAGTGACTTCCGAAGCATTTGCTAATGCAACAGGTTATGTATTAGGCGAAGAATGGACAGACAGCACAACAGGAACAGAAACTTGGACAACAGTATCTACAGGTACTGAAACTTGGACAGAAATTACAGGGAATAATGACACATGGCTACGCAAAGGATAGTATTTACAGAGTGGTTGCCTGACCAACCATCATCAGTGAACGCATTAGTAGATGCTAAAAATGTAATGCCAAATCAAGTTGGCTACAAACCATTTCCTACTGCACAAAACTATGGTTCTGCTTCTGGTGAAGATTTAATTGCAACAGTATCAGGTAAGTTTGATGATGTAACACAATTATTCTCAGGCAGTGCAACTAAACTATATCAATACAATGGTGTAAACCATATTAATGTATCTAAATCTAGTCGCATTATATCTAATATTGAAAGAACATCTAATGTCGTTACGATTACAACAACGACTGCACATGGATATAGTGTAAGTGATTCAGTAACAGTGGGTGCGATAACAAACACAGGTATTAATGGCACATTTACTGTGGCTAGTGTTCCTAGCACAACGACATTTACTTATGCACAAGTAGGTGCAGATATTGCTAGTGTTGCAGATAGTGGTCGTGTATATCGTGATACATACAATGCTTCACAATGGAGATTCACACAATTTGGTCCGAATGTATTAGCTGTTGATAACAATAGTAAAGTGCAATATTGGGAAGTAAACCAATCTGTATCTTTTGAAGATGCAAGTGCTGATGCACCTGTGGCTAAATACATTACAACAGTTAGAGATTTTGTAGTAACAGCTCATGTTGGTGGTGTAGCTAATAAAGTTCAATGGTCAGATATTAATGATTTTACTAACTGGACAAGTGGTAGTGCATCACAAGCAGACTTTCAATTACTGCCAGATGGAAATACAATTCAAGGCATCACAGGTGGTGAGATTGGATTAGTGTTCTTAGAGAAGGCAATTATAAGGATGTCATATTCTGGTTCGCCTTTATTTTTTCAGCTAGACACGATTTCTAGAGGACTAGGTTGTATTGAGGGCAACTCTATTGCACAGTATGGAGCAACATCATTCTTCTTATCTGATGACGGCTTTTATAGCACAGATGGTAATGTCGTAACTCCAATCGGTGTTGAAAAGATTGATAGATATTTCTTTGATAATCTTGACTACAATTCATTATCTACCATTAGTTCTTCTATTGACCCTGTTAATAAATTAGTGGTATGGAACTATCCTAAAGCAACAGGTGGTCGTGAACTCATTATGTATAACTGGCAAATACAAAGATGGTCAAGAGCAGAAACAGATGTTACTACAATGGCATACGCAGCAACTGCTACTACAACATTAGAAGCATTAGATAACTTTGGCACAATAGATACATTACCTGCATCACTAGATAGTAGTATTTGGGCAGGTGGTATTGCAACACTTAAAGGCACTCGTGGTCAATATATCGTAGCATTTAATGGCTCTAGTGCTACTGCTAACATTGTGACACCTGATTTAGAAATAGGATTTAATAGCACAATTACATTAGCTAGAACACAAATAGATAATGGCTCATCAACAATACAAGTAGCATCACGCAAGATGTTAGATGATACGATTACCTACAGCTCTTCTGTAACAACAGATGATGAAAATAGAGCAAGTTTAAGAAGTTCTGGTCGTTATCATAGATTAAGTATTACACCGACAGGTAATTGGACATCAGCTATAGGAGTTGATGTTGATATAACGCCTAGAGGAACAAGATAATGGCAAATCAGTTTCGTGTATTACCATACAATGGTGGAACACCTCGTGAAATATCAGAAGTTGTAAATAATGCCATGAATGGCAAAACAAACAACACAGGAACAATTACATTAGATACAAGCTGGGCAACGACTACGACATTGTATGATGAACGTATAAGTTTTGATTCTATTATTTTATTAGCACCATCTAGTGATGCAGCAGAAACATCTACAGCACCTTATGGTGAATTTACTTCTACAACACAACAATTAGCACCAAGTGCTGGTAATACGGCTGTAGTGACATGGGACACAGAGCATGAAGTTAATGGTGTCTATATAGATGTTAGTAACGATTCAAGGCTATATGTACGCAATGGTGGTATTTATGATGTTGTATTCTCTCTACAATTAGCTAATGCTAAT
>Ga0222714_10006859_pt1 | contig 10545 bp, 18 predicted proteins | sample C33_3DmetaG_FD_165048 | JGI IMG/M metagenome (GOLD analysis project Ga0222714, IMG submission 165048) | Estuarine water microbial communities from San Francisco Bay, California, United States - C33_3D | ecosystem: Environmental > Aquatic > Marine > Unclassified | place: USA: California... | reverse complement strand
AATGCTTAACACTAAACTTAATAAAGCAATATTCTCATCAACAATTGATAGGCCAAAAAAGTTTCTAGACGGAAAAAATAATGATACTTTTGAAAAAGAATGTATCAAGATTAAATGATGACTAAAAAAGAATTACTCGCAATTTGGCGAAAGTATAAAAGCATCGGCAATGAGTTCTTCATCAACGATAGTTATATCTACATCATCAATTCTTGGGAATACGAAACATACAAATACCAAGAAGACGAAAAACCTATAAGAATTACTGAACAAAGATTAAATGATTATCTTGTAAGAATGAGTAATACAAAAAGCATTTGGTCTGGGTTAGGTTTTCGTGTTTACGAGAAACTAATTCAACAGAAGAATGGTAAATGGAAAAAAGAAACTGTGGTTGATGAATACGAGGCTAAAGATATTCTTAAGAAATTAAAACAATGTGAAAATATTGTTTACGCAAATACAAAGATGTCTGTTCATTTTCCAAAAAAAGTAATGAAGGTGATTAAGAACTCAATTACAGAATATTCACCTACACATATTCAATTTAGTGCAAGAGAAAATAACAAACTGAAATTAAGAATGTTTGATATCAAAAGATTTGTTCAACAAGAGTTTGATGATTTTGGTTACGCAGATTTAGATTTGAATGTTTCATTCAATGATGAGTTCTCTATACGCAAAGAAGTTTTTGAGAAGTTATCTATTAAAGATTATGACATTAGATTGTTAGAACAAGATATTGTTTGTTTTGATGATAATGGAAGTGAACTTTATGTAAGAGTGCAGGAATTGTTATCGCCTATCATTGAGTTTGAAACTACAACTCGTGAGCATATATCTCTTTTACTTCAGCCCACGATTTCCCCAACATAAAACCATACCAAGTATATTCAGTGTTCAATCTGTTATGAATGTTAGATTGAAGTTTTAATTTACGAGAATAGTATTCCGACTTTTGAGGATTGCCTTCTATTTTTTGCAGAATAGTCATATCGTCTGTTAATCGTTTTAGATTATTAAATAAATTACTTCTCAATCTTTTCTTTGCAGAAGAACGGCGTTCGTGTATTCGTGCATCTTTAATTAGACCTTGTTGTTTCATTTCTTGTAGTTGAGATTTAAGTTGATTTTCCATTTCTACAATTTCAGGGTTCACATAAGATTTTGTATCACCTTCAAAACCATATTTCCAGAGTTCTGTAAGAAAACTTATTGAGTTGTTAAATGCAGGAATAAGTTTATCTTGTGTGATTTCACCTCTTAAGAACTCATCACCATTTTTATAAAGTTTTGAGAGATATACGCCTCTTTGTTCTTGATTAGAAGTTGTTATCTTTTCATCTCTATCTTTGTTTAATTCTTTTAATGCTTTCTTAATTTCAAGTTGAGTGAACACTTTTTTAATAAGAGTATTTTTTGGTTCTCTTACCATATTCATATTTTCAGCTGTCTTTGCTTTTTGTATTTTGAACCATTCTTTTGTATCTCTGATGAATAACCAGTTATTCATTTTTGCATAAGTTTTTTCTTCAGGTTTGTATGGGGTGTCTTTGCCCTCTGTGTCACCCAAATACCACCAATATGGTCTCAATCCGTCATATTGTGTTTCATTACCTTTTGTGACTTTGCCACCATATAAAGATGTTGTATCAACAGTGATTAAAACGTCGCCATATTTCTTCTGCCAATCTCTTGCTACTACATTACTGCAACAAAGAAGTGATAATAATTTGCCACCATTAAACAAAGTTCCAAATGGCTGACTAGCGACTATTTTTTGACCATTTGCCATATTCAATGCAATGACTGAATTAGATTGAAAATATTGTTTGATATTGTTTGTCTTAAACACATCAACATTACGAGGTTTAAGATTGGGTAATGTGCCTGTGATTGCTATGAAACCCAAATACTTTTTTGTTATCTTATCTCGCACTAGATATTTCAACTGACGACCTGGCACATTATCTGCTCTTGCTTTACTTGTGCATATTGCCATTATTGTCCAATGTTTTGCTAGTTCACTTTGATGTTCGTGTGTGTCGTGTGTTTCATTTCCAAAGATGTCTTTTCTTTTAATTCTTATTCTGTCTGAAATAAGAACCATTTCAGGAATAATTCTTCTGTAATCAGATTTGTCATTTGGAATCCAAACTTTTTGTCTTAATTCTTCCAAGAACTCTGGGCTATAACTTTTAAGTTTTTTATTAACTTCTGCCCATTTATGTTTCAACATTCTTTCTCTTTTTTTAACTTCACCTTGATTTGATATTAGTTCTTCTATGATTTCACTTTTCAGTGAGTTATCTAATTCTTGAATTTGTTTTTTTGTAAAAGAGGGTAGTTTGTTTTCTTTGAGAAAAAATGAATATTGTTTATCAAGTATTTTTTGATTTTCAGGACTCATTATTTTTTATTAGCGACTTGAGAATACTCAACGAATGATTGTTTGATATTTTTAGTAGGTGAAAGTGTCCCAAAGTCAGCTAAATAAACTTGTTCGCCTTTTTTGAGATGACTTCTTATTACATCAACACAATCACGAACGATAATATCAATGTCTTTCATTGCCACTTTTGTATTTGATTTCTTGAATATCTCTCTAACGATTTGGTCTTCTGTAATCACTTCCAAGCACTCCTTATGAAAAGATGATACAAAGTATCACCTGTAATATGAAAACAGTTTAGAACACCTTTCCTGTGATTTCTAGACCTATTTGTAAGTGGCTGAAGAAAAGAGAAACCGTCTTAATTAAGACGGTTATACAAGAAACTTATCTTTAAGAGATAAATTAAGTTTTTGTAGATGTTTTCTAAACTCACTTACTCTTTTTTGATGTTCAATTTGATGTAACGCTAATATTCTTTCTTGTTCCATTAGTAGTTCTTTTTTATTAGATTTAGTTTGAGGATATTTCTCTTTCATATATTCATTGAATACATTTTTATTGACTAATTCTAATAAATCACCGAAACCTTGTTTTTGACACAGATAACACTTGAATACAAGTTTGTCATTTACTTCATAAACAGACCCATTTGTTTTCGTTAAATGTTTTTTATTGTCACCACAAAAAGGACACCGAAACTTATATCTTTTCAGTGTCTTCTCAAACAAACTTAATTGGTGGCTAATTTGATTTAGATACTTGATGTCACTCATTAGACCTCCACCATATTTCCAAATGCGTCATACAATTCTGACCATTCATCGTGTGTGAATTGTTCTTCTGGATCTTCAATTTCTTCTTCATCTAAACAATGGTCTTGAACTTCATTGATTGCCATTTCAAGAAGGGCGTATTGTTTGTCTGTTAGTTCTATGATGTATTTTATAGACATTTAAGCCACCTCACTTTCTTCAGGTTTTTTGTCATAGTGACCCTCAATCTCTCTAATACTTTCTTCAATCATCATATCGTTAAATATATGTTCATATTTTTTATCTACTTCATATGTGATGATTCCATTTATGAAGGCCTCCTTATTACCATCTACTATCGCTAGTGATATATCTACAAGATTTTCTATTAGTTGTTGATGTGATACATAATCAATCACACCTGTTTTGTCATAGATTTCATCATTTACATTATCAAGTAGTTGTTTCAATCTCGGTATTAAATAGGAGTCCAAATCAGTAAAGACAACTCTTTCTTGTCTTGGATTCATATATTCATTTAATGATTTTTGAGTTGTAGTAGGTATTGTCATAATGTTTTCCCTTTCCCGTAATACGGGTGTTAGTTAGTAAAATATATTCAATTGAATATGTAATCCATCCTAGAGGTTCTGGGTAAGAAAAGAGGCAATAATGATTTAGTAACAGGGAATGATATTTCGGTAATAATGTATTAAATAAACCATTATTGCCTACATTCCAGTACCAAAATGTTATACATACCTATACCACCAGATGAGATATCCACCACCACCAAACCAAATGAAATAAACAGAACTATGAAATACAACACGAAGTGTTGTCCAGATTAAACAATCCATAGGTCATAAAATACCAACCAACCAATCAAAAGAAGTAAGAGTTCTGATGGCTAGTTCAGTTAGATATATAAATAGGACATAAAGTAGAACGAAATGGTGGGTCACTACCTACTATGAGAACTACCTGTTTTCCAAGACCATTAAGTGAGACCTCAAATGCCTAAAGACCAAAGTATTCATATTAAGATGACGAAAGACCTGAAAGAACGAATGAAACAAGTCGGTGGTAATTATGGATTAAACCCTTCAACATTTGCTCGTATATTGATTGAACGACATATCAATGACTATACAAAAAATAGATTATTCAGTTGATTTTTTATGACCGATTTTCACAAACTGAAACAAGACAAGAAAGTGTTAGTGAAGTTAGAACTTGATCCTGATATGAAAACACCGATTGTGTATGGACATCTCCAAAAGATGACTATGGATATTAAGAAGTTGATGATGAGAAAAAAGAACTTATTAGTTCTTGTGATTGAAGATTAGTTACCTCGGTGAGAGAGGGTAGTGCAACCTGTTGCATAGGTTACTCCTACTACCCTTAATCACTTACAAACATAGTTCATTATGATAGAACCGACGGTTCTAGGTGCTATAAATGTGACTTCTTTGTCTGTCTTTATAGATAGTATCTCGCCCATTAAATCTAATTCTTTGAATGCTTCTATTGATAATATTTTTTTTGTTTCCTCAACGCAATTAATTTCACTGTAACTTCTATAACTGTAGTAGGTACCTGAGTTATACACATCTCCTTTATGATTATTTACTTTCTCCCAAAATCTAACAATTTTATTATTTTTTTTTATTGATGTTGTTTCAATAAAAAACATATCAGTATTTTCCGAACCAAATATATATTTCCATTCAGCCAAGACATTTGATGAGATTAAAAACAAAACTAAAACAAATATATTTTTCATAATTAAAAGATATTCCAGAATACTTTTTATGTAAATAGACAACTATTTTCATATTGACTACAAATAACAAAGGAGTAATGTTAAATAAAAAAGGAGATGAATTATGAAATATATATTAGTAATTGTTTCTTTGTTGTTCTCAATTGGTTTGTTTGCTGACGAACCATCAAAATGTTTGTCACCAGATAATCCAAAATATAAAAGTGTTTTTATAGAACAATCAAATAGTTCTTCGGGTAATTTGATGGTAAAACACGAAGAGATATATGATGTATTGTGTTGTTGTAATACTATGGGTGGTGGACAATGTTGTAATTATCAAGCAGCTTGTTTAGGATTGGTAGTTGGTTGTGTTTGTGATTTAAGGTAATTGTTTATAAACACACAATAACTCCATTTGGTGTCACAGAACAGATTTTTACATTACCATCTTCATCTACGATTGTGACTGTTTCATTTGCGTGAATAAATGAAATTGTTATCAGTAGAACAACAGTGATGAATGTCTTAATCATAAACACAAGTAAATCCATAGAAATCTGCGTTAGAAGTTATTGTTATTGATTTTTTATAATCACAAACTCTTGTTTGAGTGATAATCATCTTGTCTAAAGTTTGTTGGTCAGGATAACGAGGTGTTTTATAAACTCTAAAATCAAGTATGTAACCAGATTTACATTCTTGTTCTATTTTTTTGTCTTGTTGATCCAAACTACCATCTCTTAAATATGCCCAACAAGATTTATTTTCAGCGTAACTGAATAAAGGAAGAGTAAATAAAAATAAAAGGAGTATTAGTTTCTTCATATAATCACTTACATACATAGTTCATAACTTCCTCATCAGCAGTGTTTGGGGCAATATAGATAATTTTTGAATCAATGTTCATTAACTCCATGTTTCCTTGAAAGTCACTTTCAGAAAAAAATGTTGCACTTAAAACAGTGTATGTTTTTTTCTTACAATCTATTTCTCTATAACCTCTTATACTTTTAACATCATCATCTGCTTTACCCAAGTTTACTTTTTCCCAGAATCTAACTTTGTTTCCTTCTTTTTCAATTGTTTGTGGATCAATATAAAAATTAGAGTTGTCAGTATTTGTTCCAAGAAAAACCCATTCAGCTAATACATTTGATGTAATCAAAAACAGTATTAAAAGGAGTATCTTCTTCATAATTAAAAGATATCCTTTTGTTAAAAGATTGTAAATAATTACATCGCCTGACTTATTACAGGTACATCATATTTTTCATCTTTCAATTCTTCTTTTTGTAGAATACGCATTACTGACCCAACACCGATTTTCAGTTCAGTTGCTATCTTTCTAATTCCGTATTCTTTATCCCTTAACATTAGAACTGACTTCTCAACACTCTCATTGATGGTTGTAGGTCTTCCAATTGTTTTTCCTTGTGCTCTTGCTCGTGCAATACCAGCCTTACTTCTTTCGGATATTTGACCTAATTCCCATTGTGCTAGAACACCAAGAAGATTGAACATCATTTGACCTGTGCTAGATGTTGTATCAATACCTTGATTGTAAAAGTAGAAGTCAATATTTTGATTTTTCATATCAGTCATTATATTGATGAGGTCTTTTAATGAACGACCCAGACGACTAACATCAAATACAAGAACTTTCTTAAACTTACCTTTAACTGCATCTTTCATCATTTCATTTAAGGCTGGTCTTTGGTCTCTACCTTTACTACCTGAAATGCCTTCATCTTGATAAATGTTTACGAGTTCGTAGTTCATTCTTTCAACATATTCTTTGAGAGGTAACAACTGATTTTCAGTTGTTTGAACATTAGTTGACACACGACTGTATATTGCGACTTTCATTTAGTTTTACCTTTCAATTTTATTAGGACAATTGGAAGGTATCAGGACTGGATAGTTTTTGAACCCTTTTTTTGAACAAGCAACAAATAAAAGATATATAATCGTTTTCTGTGAGAAGTTTTAGACCAAAAAGTGTAATGTAAAGTGTAATGTTGTTCCAGCAGCAAAAAACATCAAACTTTCAAAACACTTAATTTTATTGACTTTGAACGATTTGCCGGGATGGCGAAATTGGTAGACGCACGGGATTCAAAAAGTCGTGTGTGTAAACTGTAAATTCTTCTGTATGTCACTGTTATCAATGTTTCCAATCAATTCATTAAACTTGAAAAAAAGTGTAATGTAGTGTAATGTCAGTTTAATGTCAAAAAACGATTATAAAGTATACCCAATTCAAATGGGAGTGCATTTAATTAAGAACCCAAAGAATAGTGGTGTTTATCAACTTCGCATACGAGACCCTCGTACCAAGAAATATAAGTTTCGTTCAACAAGCACAGACAATTTAGTGATTGCTAGAGAGTTTGCCAAAGATTATTTGAAGACATTAACTTTTGAAAATGACAGGCCTGTAATTACTAGCAAAGATGAAACATTCACATATTGGACAGATAAATTACTTTCATACAGAGTAACAGATGATAATTTATCAAGGTCTAATTTCAAGAATGTTCATACAAAGTATCAGTCAATCATTAAAGTTCTAGGTGATAAGAATATAAATGAAATTACAAACGATGATGTGAATGATTATTTTCTTAAGACCAAAAAGACAAGATTACAAAACATTACAAAAAACAAATATGTATCAATGATCCAACAAGTTTTAAGATTGGCGCATCAGCAAAATAAGTTAAAACTACTACCTTCATTGAAAAGATACAAAGAAGGCAAGGGTAGAAGTCAGGGTAGAGATAACCCAAGACCATCATTTGACTTTAGAGATAACAATGATGAGTTGAAGGTCTTATATGCAGAAATAAGAAAGTGCATCAAAGAAGAACTCGTTGTTGAATATAAACAAATAACAAATGAAATGTATTGGCTAGTGATGTTTATTGGATTTGGGTATTTTCGTCCAGTTGAAAGTGAAGTGTTTTCATTGAAATGGGAAGATGTTGAAATTAAACCTACAAAAGATGGAAGACGAGTTTTACAAATTATGGTGAATAAGGGTAAGACGGGGTTTAGACCTGTAACTTCAACAACACAATTAGTAGATATCTTTGAAAAAATGATTGAAGCTAATCCAAAACACAAAAAGTCCGATTATTTGTTTATGCCTGAACTGACAAACAGAACTTATGTGAAGAATATATTTCAACGACAATTCAAAGTTATTCTTGAGATATGTAATTTAAGATTTGATAAGTTGGGTCAAAAAAGAAGTTTGTATTCATTAAGACACACTGCAATTCAAAGAAGATTGATTGAAAGTGGTGGTAAAGTTAATTTATTCTTTTTGGCAAAGAACGCAGGAACATCAACAGAGATTATTCAAAGGTTCTATGCGAAATATCTACCACAAACTGAAGAAGTAATAGATAATTTATTGATAATGGACTGATGTTCCAAAAACCTTTGAAAAATAATGACCTGAAACCGTTATGAAATCATCATCAAAAGTTAAAAAAATCAGTGTTCAAAAATTGAGTGTTTTTGGAACAATATTATTGATTTTAATTGTCTTGATAGTTTTCAGTAAAAAAATCAATTTATCTGAAGAACATCTAGATTGTCTTGTTCAATTAAGCGATGTTGATTATAAAGGAAAGAAATCCTTTGACGAAGATGATATTGAAGATGAGGCATTTTTCCGAGCATACGGCATGATGTCTGATAAAAATGAAAAAAAATCACTTCATCTTTATAAGAGGTTAAATCTGCAATATAACGCCTATATTGAATCTGCAAAATTTGAAAAATGTGAATATAAAAGCGATACCACTCTTCTTACTTGTAAAGAATATGGTAATAACGAGATTTATTTGATTGATTATGATTTTACTTCCAAAAAATTAGAAACATCTGTTCATATGCCTGATGATGATGGCATTTATGTTGAATACTCTTGTGAATAGATACCGTCTGAATTAAGACGGCTCACGAACACGAACACTTTTTACTCCACAAAAACGCAAAATACAGTCCAGAGGAGTCCTCTACATTTGGTATACCTTTCTTAAAGGATTGTTTGATGTGTGTGGCGAAATTGACTTTTTGATTAGAGGATACTTACTAAAGAATTATTTTTTCAGGTACATTTTTCATTACCGAATTTAATAATCTGAATACTCTTTGTTTGTAGTTGAAACCTAACATTGATGATTTCTCACCTAATTTATAGAGTTTGCGCCTGTGATAAACAGGGTATTGGTCTGCGGTAATGTCTATGACTTCACCTGTTTGTTTATCTTCACACCACCAGTGCCAGAAGTCCTCACCGAAACGATTAGAGTATTTACTATCATAAGCACGCATCAATCTAATGTGGTGTGCTGAAAAGATAAGATATAAACACGCACTCGCATTATGACAATGACCGAAATACGCATTTCTATCATTCATTGAAAGATACTTTTTTGGTAAAAGGTCTTGTCGTAGGCTTGTAGAAGTTATTAAATGTGTTATTTTTTTTATAATAAGTTTTAGATTTTGAGGCGTATATTCAATGATTGGTGGATTCATAATTTAAGTATATGGCAAAGACAGAAGTAATTACAGCTAAGGAAACAAAGTATGCAGAAACAATTGAAGGTTTCTATTTAGCGGCAGAACGCAATCTCTTTATGGTTGCGAAGACATTATATGAACTCAAACGAGATAATAATTCACTTTATATAAGCGTCAAAAAAGAATTAGATAAAAGAAATGTAATACCTAATACCACTGTAAAAGAATTGGCATTGATTGCAGAATGTAGAGATGGATTTTTGATTGAAAACCAAGATAAGTTACCTCAAACAAGATTTGCTCTTTATGCTCTTGCGAAAGTAATTAGAGATGATGATGGTAATTATGAGAAATTGAAAACTGTCATTAAACAAAAGTCATTACAAAACTTATCAAAAAATAAAGTAATTGAACAAGTGATGGTTGAGAATAAAACCTCAGCTGATATATTTGAAAGTGAAGTTACACAGAAAGAAAAGAAAGTTAATGTTATTGCCAATGAGAAGTCAATAACAATCAATATACCTAAAGAAATATTAAATGATGAAAAAAGAGTAATGAAAGATTTCAAAAAAATAAAAGAAATAATGGATTACGCTGATATTGAAACTCACGGCACACTTGAAAAGTTCATTACAGGTCAAGATGAATAAACTTTATGAGATTTAGTAAAAATTACATAATTACTTGTTCAATTATCTTACTTATTGCTTTGTCTTGGATACCTCAAACAACTTTTTACTACAGTTGGGCAGGTGTGTGGATTTGGGAATATTTCTCAAGAGATTATTATGCATATATTAACTACTATCATTACTGCACCCAGATAATTCTTGCCATTGTTCTTATGGTTTGTTTAAAACTATCTTCATTTAGGTTATTTGATGAATAAATTACTCATCCTACTTTTGCTAATCCCTATGATTTCTTTTGGTGAAGAAAAATATGCTTGTGGTGTCACCCAACTAAACATAAAGGCAAAAGAAATTGAAAGTATTAGCACATTGACTCTTAAAGATGGCGATAGTTATGAAGATAAAATAATTTATAAAATCACATCAAAAAGAAATGGACAAATAAACGGCATC
>Ga0222714_10006858_pt1 | contig 10547 bp, 4 predicted proteins | sample C33_3DmetaG_FD_165048 | JGI IMG/M metagenome (GOLD analysis project Ga0222714, IMG submission 165048) | Estuarine water microbial communities from San Francisco Bay, California, United States - C33_3D | ecosystem: Environmental > Aquatic > Marine > Unclassified | place: USA: California... | reverse complement strand
TGCTGAAGTTGCTGGGTCCCACCAATATTTATCCATCTCAACTGTGTCTGCACAGTCTTTCCATTGTAGATTTGTGTGTACTTCAAAAGTATTAGCAGCATCTACGACCTCTAATACTCTATAGCCAGCATTATCTTTACCTCTCGGTTCGATAGTGCTTACTAATGCTTTCTTTGCCATTTGTTTACTCCTAAATTAAATTAATATTCTACGATTACTACACCTGCGGCACCTGATCCACCTGAGTTACCAGGATCACCTGCTCCACCACCACCTGCTCCATAAGCTCCACCAGGAGTACCACTTCGAGCAGCTCCTGAAACTCCAGTACCTCCTTGACCTCCTCCTCCTAAAGTAGAAGATCCACCCACACCACCTGAATCATAAGCAGCAAAAACCATCCATGCACCATCACCACCAGTTATGTTAAGAGCACCTCCACTTCCCACTCCTCCAGGAGAATATGGGAAAGGACCTGGGTCATAAGCACCTCCAGTACCTCCAGTAGCTGAGCAATATGCACCGAATGATGAAGTGCCTCCATTACCACCTGTACTTGTTGGGCTAGCACTATTGTCTCCTGCTGCGCCTCCTGGACCTACAGTAACAGGTACGTTGGTACCAGATGGAAATGGTATTATCTCAATAGCAGTGCCTCCTGCTCCACCACCTGATCCTTTACGTCCTCCTCCTCCTGCACCTCCACCTAATACTGTAACTTTAACTTTAGTTACAGAACCAGGATTAGTCCAGGTGCCAGGGCTTGTGAATACTTGCATATTAGAGAAGCCACCAGCGATGCCTGTCAGAGATGCTCCGCTACCTACGAATGATGTAGCTGTCACTGTGCCAGAGACTGAGATATTTGTATCTAATTTAGCAGAGGTTACTGATCCTGCTCCAAGTTTATCTGCTGTAACTGCACCAGTTGCTAATTCTGTAGTTCCTACTGCACCAGTTGCTAACTCAGTTGTACCTACTGCACCAGCAACAATCTGTGCATTAGATGCTGTCCCAGATAGATCGCCACCCATAGTAGGATCAGTTGATATAGTTCCCCATGATGAGTTAGTACCATCTGTTGTTAAGTATTTACCAGCATTACCTGTTTGAGTTGGTGTAACTTCGTCAAAGCTCTTTGGTATAAATGCAGAGCCAGAGTATTGTAATAAATCATTTGTTACTACGCCACCTAAGCTTACATCGTTCGCATCGCCAACACTAAAGCTTGCTAATGAGAATGTACCATACGCAATAATATCTACTGTGTCTGTACCTGATGTACCAATCGGTGATGCAAATACAATGCTTGTGCCTGTTGTAGCTGTAATGTCTGTGCCATTCACCATCTTGACACCGTTTAAATAAACGTCTACATATCCAGCATCGTAAGCTAATGTATTAGCATTGTCATCTGGGCCTGTAATTGTTGTTGTGCTAGTAGAGACTGAGTAAATAAATCTGTCAGCTGTACCGTTAACAGATGAACCAGCAGCCACCCAGCCACCTGATCCATATACTTTCATTGTACTTGTTGCAGTATCAAAGTATAAGTCACCTATTTGTAAAGCAGATCCATCTGATCTTAATGTTGGGGCTGTTGCAGATGGTCCGTAATACACGTCAGCAAAGTTACTAATATCTACAATATTTGTTGCAGCTGTTGTGACATCTGATGCTACACCAGCTACTGTAGTAACATCGGCAGCAATAGCACCAACAGATGCTAAGTCACCAGCAATAGCAGATACACTAACAATATCACCTGTTACTCCAGCAACAGTGGTCACATCTGCACTAATACCAGCAACAGTATTAACATTAGCAATATTTGTTGCAGTAGTATTTACGTTAGCAATGTTTGTTGCTGTTGTATTAACATTTGCAATGTTTGTCGCTACTGTTCCAATATCTGTCCCATCAGCTGCAACAGTTGTTACATCTGCACTAATACCAGCAACAGAATTCACGTTAGCAATGTTAGTTGCTACTGCACCAATGTCTGTCGCATCTGCGGCGACTGCTGTGACATCTGCATTAATACCAGCTACAGTTGTTACATTAGCACTGATACCAGCTACTGTAGTGACGTTGCTTGATATACCAGCAACAGTATTAATATTAGTTGCATTGCCAGCAACACTTGTCACATTAGCTGAGATACCAGCCACTGTGTTTACATTAGCAATATTATTACCTACAATATCAACATTAGTAATACTATTAGATACAGTATCAATCTCAGATACAGCTTCATTCAAATCATTTGCTGCTGTTTCAATTTCAGAGATTGCTTCATTCAAGTCATTCGCTACAGTAATCACGTCAGCAATGTTAGCTGCTACAGTGTTAACAGAAGATATGTTTGTTGCCACTGTAGTTACATTAGCTGATACACCAGCTACTGTAGTCACATTAGCTGCAATGCCTGATACAGTAGTCACATCACCAGAAATACCAGCAATTGTAGTGACATCGGTCACTGTGTTTACAACTTCAGGATTACCTGTACTTGCATTGAATGATAGATACTTACCTTTACGATCATCGTCTTTAGGCAAGGTCATATCGATTGAAGATGGATCAGTCACTGGTGCTTTAATAGCACGATTATTCGCTTCTAAGTTTTGTTGTGTAAAGATCGTTAAGCTATCAAACTCATCATTGAGTGATGTAGCAAATAGAGGGCCACCTGTAGTAAAGTCTGTTGTTCTCTCAATCGTTCTGTCACCCACAATAGTGATACGATCAGAACCTGTTGCAGCCACAACAAGAGTTACACTGCCTGTACCATTAGCATTAATGGTCACAGTATAGTCTGTAGTCAGTGTCAGCTCTGTATCGTTCTTGTATACATCAATGTCAGTCTGTGTTAAGACTTCAAAGTTAAATGCGTAAGGACCTACACCAGCAGAGCCGGTATAGACAATACGTCGCGTTGTGCTTGATATATCAATTGCCATAAATTATCCTCTAGTGTGTAATCCTATCATAAAACCCTGAAATAGTCCATATATCACTCGAATGGAGTGCTGTTTGGATTTGTTTCTCCAGGTTGCCACCAATACTCCTTACCCTCTTTATAATCCCTACTTAATGTTCTATTAATTTGTGACTGATAGTCAGGATCAGACCATAATAATAAGCGCTCCCATACCATCCGCTTCATTGCGGTATTAATCATCCAGTTGTTTTGATATGGTGTGTGTCTAATTAATGTCTTTAATGTCCTTGTTCTAAATTTGCTTTCAGCATCTTCGTCGCCTTCAGCAAAGTCTTTAGCTGATCCAAATAAAGCATACCCAATACTATCTATTGCTCCAATCACTGGTCCAGCAACATAACCTGATAACCCTTGACGATAGTCACCTAATCCAATAGCTACATCTACAAGAGGGCCAAGACCACCGCCACGTGTAAATGCAGTTGCCCAGAATATACGGCCTTCTTCAGTTGTTGGATCCATGCTTTGTGGTTTAACACCTCTAGCAATGTTCATAAGCTGAACACCAACACCGCCTAATATAGTCATCATAATAGCAACATCAGCAACGGCTCGCATTTTTTGTAATGGCGTTTTAGCTTCAGACAATTGTCTATCTAAATGTAAATGTTTAAATGCAAATGGCCACGATTTAAACATACCAAATGATCTTGTAATTTCTCCAGGAATGCTACCTGGTTTTGTAGTTCCTATTAATTGTGTACGCTCTAATAAGCTAACTGTTGGAACGCCGCGTTCAGTTTCACCTAAGATCATACGCATATAAGCGTCTGCTATCTCTTGAGCTTCGCCAATTTCTAATCCACTAATCTTTTCAATATCTCGTGGACTCATGTATTTAAATTCTACATCACCAAACTGACGACTACCTTGTTTAGCTTGACGAATTTTGTTCCACATATCATCAGTAATTTCATATCTACTTAATGCAACTCTATCGCCATCAGCTAATTTGTCCCATGGAGTGTCAGCAAGTTTAGCCCACTTTTCCATTAATGATCTACCAGCAAATTGTCTACCTCTTTCGGTCACTGCTGTTAATCCAGTCAGACGCAATGAAGAGTCACCAATAAATCTAAACAATGGAGTTGCTGTATCTTCAGCTAAGTATCTATTTAATGTAGATGCTGTTTGTCCTAACACTGCTTCATTAATTAATCCTAGTTCAGCTGCTTCTTTTTTACGTGCCGCTCCGTTAGTAATGTTGAGTAAGTTTTCAATATACCCAGCTACGGCTTTGACCTCAGAAATATTATTCATCTTAAACATACGAGCAACTGTACCAGCATCAGTAGGTGCAGCAAGTAATGAAGTAAACCCTAGTGACGTAGACATGAGTAATGTTCTGTAGTTTCTAAGCAGCTCTCCACCACCTTCTTGTACTCCATTATATACACGATACATATCTCCAAAGAACTCTGCTGTTCGTTGTGCAGTTTTATCTGGATCTTTATACTTCTTACGTCCTGTATATTTATTCTTTAACTTTGAGTAATCATTATTTCTTGCTAAGTCAAGTATTTCATTTTGCAAGAAGCTGACTGTAGAGTCTGCATTAGGACCAAGCACTTCCATCTTAGCAATATCTTTAGCCATGCCACGCATATAGTTAATCATAGAGTCGTAGACTTGCGGCTCTCCATACAACTTCTGATATTCTTTAAATGAAGATGCATTCTTAAATTGCAGTATACGTTCTTCTTGATGTCTAAGATACACAGCAGAGCCAGCAGTGTAATTAGATGCATAGATAGATTTGTCTAACTTGTTTCTACCTTCGGATGTAATGCTATCATACACTTCGCCTAAGACTGTATTTAACTCATCATCTGTCATTTGGCTACCGGTACGCTTACTAATCATTGCTTCTTTATCCATAAGCTTTCCGGTATCTTCGACCCATTGAGCTTTAGGTACTTTTCTAATCTTACCGATGTTGTGTGATTGTGGCATACGCCATTTGTTATTGTATTGTATATTTCCGCCATGCTGATTAAATACAATGAATGCATAATCTGTTGCTTCTTTCCATGCTTTAGCAAACTCTGCGGCTTCTTTATTCTTTGTTGATCCTGGCTCAAACACTTCGTCTAATACATTATCAATTAAATCTTGCTTACGTTTTTGACTAGGTATAATTTTACGAGTAAAGTCTGTTCCAGTGCGACCTAGCGATGTCTGTTCCATTTCAAGTATTAACTTGTTTAATGGTGCAATGATACGACTAAAGACTACATTTTCTTGTAAGTATAAATTCTTACCCACAGTCGTTTCTGGCACGGGTGTCATAATAGATTTAAGTGTTTCAAACGGATCTTCTGACGCATGTAACTTATTACGCAATTCAATTTTCTTTAATGCGGTTTGTAGTTGCACACGCATCTTATGATTCTCACGTCCTTCAATAAAATCAATTGCCTTGTCTTGTGCAAACTTAATACGATCTTCTGGATTTCTTAATGCAGCTTCAGATGATTCATAGAATTGTTTATAAATATCTATAGCTTCTTGACGAAACTTCTCACTGAGTACACCTTGCGCTGCTGCTAAACAAGATTCTAATCCATGTGTTATTTGTTCTGCCATTAGTTTCTACACCTGTTAATATATTCTAAATGACGATCAACTTCCGCGTAATCATCTAATACTTCTTGTAATGTTTTAGGCTGTCCACTTTCATCTGTCAGTACTCTAAGATTCAGTATGGCCTCATCCGCATCATCAGCAACTAATCTTTCACGCATTGATTTGACTTCGTTCTTAACGGCTTGTGATGCTGCACCATTTCTATAATCATCTAATGTCTTTATGTCACTAGCAATTTGTTTAGCGACTCTAGATGTTTCCGATATAAAACTGCTTGCTGCGATGTCTCCCCTATATATTTGGCCATCAAAAGCGCCTTCTGATAATCCCTGTCTGAGATTGAGGACTGTGTTGTTTGAGACGACATCAAAGTCTTCTCCGCGTCTAATTGCTTTTGCGGCGTTTGTGATTTCATTTGAGAGGATCCCCGCTTCGTCGCCATACGCTCTAATGAGTTTGATGAGTTTTTCATTTTCTGCTCTCCTAAATTTATTGATTGTTGTTGGTTCTTGTTTACTTAAAGCAGCACTTTCTCGTTCTAAGTATTTAACCATGTCATTAATAATTGCATTACGTTCACGCGTAAAGTATAGTCCGTCTAAGTCAATAGATAATTCAGACATATTGTATGATGATAAGTCTTTAGTTTCCATGACTAGCTTTTCAATATTGTCTATATTCTTTAAACCAGACTTGGTAATAATATCAAACATAGCAATCTGTTCTGCTTCATCTGTAAATTTTCTAGCTACAATCTTAGCAACATCTTCACTTACAATTCCACGAGTAAATGCTACAAATCCTTTTGCAGATAATCTAGCTAATTCACTGCTGTCTTTATACGTAGGTAACATGTCATCAATAATATCCTCTAAGCCAGGATACATTTTAAATACCTTCATATCTTTTGGTGCGATAGTGCGATCTAATGCGTTACGTACAATGCTAGATAATCTAACTAATTCTGGAGTAAATCCTGATGACTCTTTTAAGATAATTGCAGAAATAGGTTGATTAGCCTCTTGAGCTAAACGTAATCTTGTATGGCCATCAACTACAGTTCTTATTCCTTTAGCATCTTCAAATACAATAATATGTCCAGCTTTGACTGGATCGTATACAACATCTTTAGGAATAGGCTCTTTAAATTGTTTAAACTGAAATCTATCTTCATCAATCTTAATGGTTTTAGAGTCTATCTCTTCTGCCATGTTGTATTGCTTTTCTGTGACCTTAACATCATCAGGTACATTTAATCCAGCGTTAGGGCCTTTATCTAATGCTTTAATATCATTGTCTAATAAATGTCTAAAGAATTGTATTGTATTTGCATGATGAGAAGTATTGTTTGGATCATTGGGAAAGAAGTTATTAGTCTCATTAACATCTAATGCTGTTTGTCTATCTAATCCCATTTGTAAATCAGGATCAGGTTTATATGTATAACCTTGATTATCTGCATGTGCAGCTCTAAGCGCTTCAATACCTTCAATACGTTCTTTAGGTGTTAATGCTCTTTTGATTTTGTTTTCAGTATACTTAAAGTATTCTTTAATAGGAAGATGAGTTGCTCCAATAATAGCACCACCAAATGCAGAACCTAATGCAATGTTTTGTAACATCTCTTGTTTGGTATAATCTTCACCTGTTAAACGCTGATGCCATTGCTTTACTTGATCGTATTCATATAACTCTACACCCGCAATGATTGCAGAGTTTGTAGCAATCTTTCTTGTTAAATTCCATGATGATCCTATAGGAATTAACATACTTGCTAAATCTAAATCATCAGAAGCAGCGCCTATCATTGACCCAGCAAAAGCGCCTATCTTACCTAATATACTTTGTTTTTCACCAACTCGATATTGTTCTTGTATTGTTTCTTCTGCATTAGTAGCTGCTTTAGTTTGAGCTGATCTATAAAAACTATCTGTGCTATTAAGATCAAATCCTTGTTCTGTAAGATAAGTCTTGTATTCTGGATTGTTTTCAGCTAATGAATATAGTTTATTGATTGTGCTTTCAATACCGGTACTGCGCTTACCTGTAGGATCTTGTAAGTAAGTTGGGTTATCCATGATCTGAGTCATGTCAATACTATTTTGATTAGTCATTGATGCATACTGCTCAACAAGAGGTTGCAGTATATCTGACATATAATCACGCTCTGCATCAGCTCCAAACGATGCAAACGTGCCTTTAGCAAATGCAGTAAGGTTTTCTATACCACCACTATATTGTCCACCAAGGACAGGTTCTCTATAGTTAATTAGTGATGCATCAGGTGCGCTTAATAGTTTCACTCATCACCACCCATGCGCTCATATCTGAATGAACTAAATCCAGTTCTTACAGGTTTCTTACCAGCTAATGGAATGTCTTGTTGTAATGAGCCAAATGTTTCTTTAGCTTTGTAAATATCTTGTAATATATGTCCATCAAATATAATTGGCATATTGTTTTCATTAGTAAATGGATGTCCATTTTTATCTAATAAAATGTAATGATTACCAATTCGTTTTGGTGTGGCATTAGCTAAATCTTCTGTAATGTGTTGTTTATTATTTGGTGCAGTAATAGATGGCACTTCCCCTGTGTCTACAACAACAGCTGATAAGAAATCATTTGCATCTGCGGTAGAGAAATACTTAGGAAATTCCTCAAAGTCCATATCATTATGAATGATTACAAATCTATCATTTACTTGAGACAATCCACCCATTTTGCCTTCTGCTCCAGTTACTGCCATAATTGCTTCTTTATATTTGGCATCATTTACATTTGTGCTTCCAGCAGCATCAGGGTACATTCTAGCATAATATGCATCAGCTGCCTGTAAGATTCTATCTGATTCTCCAGGATGTAACGATACAGCATCAATTAAAGCTAATGCAGATTTAGTTTTCTTACGCTTGCTCTTCATATCCAAATTAGATTCTACAATAAATTGCTGACCTTCTAGTATAGTGGCCAATGTATTTGGATCTGTTCCATTAACAGCTAACGCGCCAACATGAGCAAACACAGGATCTTTTGGAGACACTTGTTGGAATACAGATAAAGCATCGGCACCAAACGCATCTACTATTTGAGATGCAACTGAAATCTTTTGATCCTTAGTTATTTCATCAGAGGAGATAATACGTGTTAATCGTTGAGCTTGTTGTTTAGTTAAGAAATTAGTTTCTCCAGGAATATAATCTGGTTGAGATCTAATGATATTAAATTGTTTCTCAAATGACATCTTTAATTGTTTTGAATCTCCAGTCAACAATAAATCAATATCACCATAATTAGTCCCTGTTCTTGTAAGTGTATATTTTGCTAAGTCTTGCTCACGTGCTTCTGTTAATTTCTTAGCATGGTCTTTTGCAAGTGTGACGTATGCTTTAGGATAGTTCTCAGGATCACTATCCCACCGAGTAATTAAAGCTTCTATATCTGGCAATGATTTACCTTGAAATTCTTGAGATATATTTACTAAAGACATTGTAGTATGGAAATCTTCCAAAGCCGCTGCTTTTGCTGGACCAGATAACTTGTCAATCTTATCTGTATATGATGCAAGCTCTACTCTCCAATTGTTTACATTTGCACCTTCTTCAAGGTTTGATCTAATGTTTTTACCTTGGTCAATAATACCTTTAAGTTCAGCTTTATATTCTGATGCTAGGTGTGAGTATTTTGATTCAATACGAGATTGTAATGTATTCTTTTGAGTTGGTGTAAGATGTTTCCAAACATCTGAATATTTACCTAACTCACCTTTTTCTAATTGGTCATATACTTCTTCAATAGTTGCAAACTCATGTTGCAATTCATCTGCAATGTGTCTGTATAATGCTTCTGAGAATTCTTTTTGAATCTCGTTTTTATATGTTTCTTTGCGTGGACTGTTTGCAAATAATTGTTCTGCTTCTTCTTGTGAAGCTAAAAACTTAGCAAAGATAACACTAGGCTCTTGGTTCTTCATATCGACTTCCATTTGCCTAACCATGCCAAACATAGTGTCTTTAGCTAAGTCATCTTGTCTTGCTTGTTCTTTGTTACGTAATTCTTTTAGTGATGCTTTATAGTAACTATTACCATCTGTAATGCGTTTTTGATAGAATGCATTAGCAGACTCAGGATCTATTTGTGCAATAACATTTGACCATGATTTAAGTGGCGTTTCTAACTCTCGTTGAATTACTGCCGCATCAGTCAACTGGCCATTCTGAACTCTCTCATACACATCTTCATAATGTTTATATGCACTATTGGTTAATTCAGATGTAGCTTGTTGAGCGTATAACTTTTGTACTGCATCATTCCAGATCATGCCACCATTTAATGCAGCTTCAATTGGATTAACACCAGATCTTTGTGCGTCTTCTAATTGTTTAGTAGTTAATGGATTAGCAACTGTATATTGTGCAGCTTTCTTTTTCACACCAATCTCTGCTTGACCAGCAGCAAACTTACTAATTACATCTAGGCTACCTTGAATCGACTTAGACCTTCTAATTTGTTCTTGTAAATTAGGAGTTTGGATGGTATCAATACCAGCCATTAATGGAGCCTTTTGTTCGTATGTAGGTAACTTAGCCATAATTATATTCTTTGCCCTTTCCAAAACCCTGTTGTTCCTGGTTCTGTGATTGGAGTCCAATTAGGCCCTATATTATAATTTGGAAGAGCAGAATTCCCTCCATATAAAGAGGTACGATTTGATCCAAATTGATTTACTTGATTAGAATATCCTTCATAGCCAACGCCTGACACTTCATCCACGCCAGGGGCACCACCTGACGATAATGCATAAGTTGTTGCAGCTGCTGATGCTAGCTTGGTAAACGCATCAAACCTAGAGCTAGAGATTGCTGCATCTGCTGCTTCTTCAAACATAAGTTTTTGTATTTCACCAAATGATCTTTTTTCTTTAGCTGCAATCTGTAAGTTTTTAAAGTCACGTCCA
>Ga0222714_10006857_pt1 | contig 10548 bp, 10 predicted proteins | sample C33_3DmetaG_FD_165048 | JGI IMG/M metagenome (GOLD analysis project Ga0222714, IMG submission 165048) | Estuarine water microbial communities from San Francisco Bay, California, United States - C33_3D | ecosystem: Environmental > Aquatic > Marine > Unclassified | place: USA: California... | reverse complement strand
CGTAACAGGATGTCACTGAAAGATGGCGCGCCCGAGAAGATTCGAACTCCTAACCTCCTGATCCGTAGTCAGACGCTCTATCCAGTTGAGCTACGGGCGCATCTCGTTCATCGAAAGCCAATGAATCAGAGCGCCGGAAACTACTCGATAGCCTTCAGTGTGGCAACCTCTAAACACAAGCCCGTCTTATCGGTGACTAAAATTATTTAATCATTCATTTATAACCAATAAGACGGTTGCATTCTGAGCACGAAAAGACCACCAATGAGGTCTACACTTTAATGACCTAACCGAAAGCGACGGAGCCCTATATGGCAGGCATCTTCGACGCCTTTAAGACCGACATATTTAATGATGCTCCAGGAATGCGACCTCGGCATATTCGTGCTGCCACTCTTATCGCTATTAGATGGGTTGCCATTACAGGTCAGCTAGCAACTGTTTTAGTAGTTCGCTTTTGGTTGGATTTTAATCTGCCCTTAACCTTTTGCCTCATCGCAATTTTAGCATCCTGCATTCTAAATCTGCACCTCATCCGAAAGTACCGTCACGCACACCAAATGAGACGGCGAGACACAAGCTTTTCCCTTGGGTTCGATGCTGTCCAACTTGGATTTCTGCTTGGACTAACAGGCGGTCTGCACAATCCCTTCTCAATGTTGATCCTTGCACCAGTAACGGTATCTGCCGCTATCCTTCCTGTTCGCCATACGATCCGAATAGGATTTTTAGTAGCCATTCTTGTCTCCATCCTCACATTCGTTCACGTAGAATTACCCGGCCCAGCACCTGAGCTTGACCCTATCTATGGGGTGGCAGCGTGGGCAGCAACATTGGTTGGCTTAATCTTTATTGCTGGCTACGTGGCACGAGTAGCCACAGAGCAACGCCGTATGATGCAAGCACTGCATACCGTTGAGGCAACACTGCGACGCGAACAGCAGGTATCAGCTGTTGGAGCGCTCGCTGCAGCTGCAGCCCATGAACTTGGAACTCCTTTGGCCACCATAACGCTAGTTGCGAAAGAGCTATCACTGGAAATTCCTGAGGACACTGAAGCGGGCAAGGACATCGCATTACTCGTGTCACAGACGGAGCGCTGCCGAGCTATTTTAGCAGACCTTACGGCTCGCACTGGCGATGAAAATGATGATACAGGAGCCCGCTTTTACCCTATAAGCCTCTCCGCCCTAATTGAGGAAATTGGCGAAGATCGAACGCCTGAAGGGAAAGTCCTCACTGTGCTCCAGCGTCCAATAGCAGGAGATGCCGGCGCTGAACCGCGCGTCTTGAGGACACCTGAATTGGTTAATGGATTAATAAATATACTTTCCAATGCCCTCCAGTTTGCGCGCCATCAGGTCTCTGTAAGCGTTGCATGGAGTGCCAAAAACGTTAGCATCACAGTTGTTGATGATGGGCCTGGCTTTTCGCCCGACCTGCTTGAGCGGATTGGCGATCCATATATCTCAACTCGGAAAAATGAAGACGGCCATATGGGCCTTGGATTATTTATAGCACGTACGTTGTTGGAGAATTCGCGCGCACGGCTTACATTTGGGAATAGATCAGGCGCTGGAGCAGAAATCACAGCTTCCTGGTCCCGCGCAGATCTTGAGGCGGAATTAAAGGAGTAGCCATATGACTACAGAAACTGTCGGTGAAAACGTCCTCGAGGAAAAAACTCTTCTTATTGTCGAAGACGATTTACCCTTTCTGAGACGCCTTGCTAGAGCCATGGAACGTCGTGGCTATGAAGTCCACACTGCAGAAAGTGCGGCCCAGGGGTTTCAAGCCGTCCATCTTAAGCCTGCCTATGCAGTTGTAGATTTACGACTTGGGGATGGCAGCGGACTCGATGTAGTAGCCGCACTTCAGGCAGAACGTCCCGATATTCGCGCGATAATCCTCACTGGATACGGCAACATTGCTACCGCTGTAGCGGCTGTAAAAGCTGGTGCGATAGACTATCTTCCAAAGCCGGCAGATGCCGACCAAATAGAAGCGGCTTTGCTTTCTACACCCGACGCTCCTCCCCCACCGCCCGAAATGCCAATGTCAGCAGACAGAGTGAGGTGGGAACATATTCAGCGCGTTTATGAACAGTGTGATCGTAACGTCTCAGAGACAGCGCGGCGTCTTCGAATGCACCGGCGCACCCTGCAGCGAATTTTGGCCAAGCACGCCCCTCGAGAATAAGGGTTAAAGGGAAAAGTAGCGCCCCCCAGCACCCAGAATCACATTCACAATACCAATCGACAGATTGATAGCCACTATACGGCGAATTTGCGGTATCTGTTTAGCCGCTCTTGGAAAGTCTTCGTCCGCTAATGCAACTTGCATGCGCCGCCATGGCGCAAAATAAAGGTGCATGAATAAAGCAATCATCAAATAACCAAGCAGTTGCATGATGTGCAGGTAAACCGGAGCTGCTGCCATCCCCCCATACTCGACAATCAACATATGATTCCCGGTCGCAACCAGCACGAAAACTGCAATCCAGACCCAGCTAAAAAATTTTGTAAAAATGCGCCCCCACATTCTCACTGGCTCGGGCGGTTGAAGCGCTGCCATCGCTGGACGCACCATCATGTACGCAAAAAACATACCGCCTACCCAGATTACGGCGGCAAGGAGATGTAATGATACCATGAGTGAGTGCAGCATAACCGAGAAACTCCTAATAACGATACATTATAGACATTTTGGTGCATCCTACCCTCGCCGGGTCAAGGGAGAGGAATAATGACTTTTCAAGGCGAAGGCCAACTGGGTTGGTTCTTCTGGAGAGCAGTGGCCGAGCACCCAGCGAAAACTGCAGTGATAGATATAAGCCAAGAAGCTGCTCGCGAATATTCTTTTGAAGATCTCAACAGGGGAATGAACCGCGTTGCTTCCATGCTTCGAGGCACAGGCCTTCAAATAGGCGATCGAATAGGCCTTGCTATAACTAACAGGGTAGAGTTTCTGATAACCATGTTCGGCGCAATGCGCGCGGGACTGGTCCCTGTCCCAATCAACATCAAGCAAAACAAAGAAGTTCTAGCTTATATTTTTGCGGACTCCGGTGCCAAAGCTGCAATTGTTGAACCAGCGGCTGGCAGACACATTATTGATGCAGCGTCGGATGTCCCCTTAAAGCTCTCATTTGGAGAAGAGGTCAAAGATTGGTCGTCCTTTTGGGGTGCTGTGCAGAGTGCTAGCGATAACTTTGAGCCACTACCTATCCACCCCGAGGCACCTGCTTTTCACCCATACACCTCCGGATCGACGGGCCGGCCAAAAGGCGTTGTCCTAACGCATTTAAATACGACCTGGCTGATCGAAACTCGGCAGAAATACTGGCCCGCAAAGCCCCAACAGCGTGGTCTGATTGCTGCGCCGCTTTATCACAAAAACGCAATGACCGTAGCGTTTAAGCCAAAACTTAGAGCTGGCGGATCAGTGGTGCTCATGGGCAGCTTTGATCCACGCCTCTATCTCCGAGCAATTAATGACTGGAAGGTAACGGAAGCTGGTGGAGTCCCCACCATGTTCTCCATGCTTTTGAAGCAACGGGACCTGATTGAAGAGCTGGACCTATCTTCTCTTCAAATGCTCCGCCTCGGCTCGGCCCCGGCGCATGCCGAATTGATGAACGAGATTTCTCGCACTTTCAACTGCCCTAGCGCTCAAGGGTACGGGCTTACTGAAACCGCGGGCGGTTGTATGGCACCACCTCTGGACGGACGGCCGGTGCCATCTGCATCAGTCGGCACCATCATGCCCGGAACAGAAGTTAAGCTTATTGGGCCGGATGGCGAAGAACGCCACGACGTAGGTGAGTTCTGGATCAAAAGTCCCGCGAATACCCCTGGTTATCACAACCTTCCTGATGCAAATGCGGATCGATTTGTGGAAGGCTGGCTCCGCACCGGCGATATTCTCTCAAAGGACAAGGACGGCTTTTTCTTTTTTGAGGGGCGCATTGACGATATGTTTGTTTGTGGCGGTGAAAACATCTACCCCAAGGAAGTCGAGGATATTCTCCTCATGCACCCTTCAGTAATCCAGGCAGTTGTGACACCTCATGCACACCCAACTAAGGGATCTTGCCCGGTCGCTGCCGTAGTAACGAACAGATCAGACGTCACAGAAGCAGAATTAAAGGCTTTTACGCTCGCAAATGGACCTGCTTATGCGCACCCCCGACGTATTCTTCTAAAGGAAAGCTTGCCACTGACCGGGGTGAACAAGGTTGACCTTAAACAGATCAAGGCCGAGTTAGATCAATTGGAATTAGAGGGTAATGGGTAAAACCCTTAGATTTCGTTGACCAAAAGAATTGGTTCCAGATTATCTGATTTCAATCAGCAGAAGGGTAAAACTAGACAAAAGCATTAAGATACGATGTCAGGGTAAATTGAAAAAAAATCAAGCGCGCTTTACTCATTGAATAATTTTGCCGCGAGTGGCGCCAATAAGCGATTACTATGACCAACATCGTAAGCCTCTACTAACCGCCAATTAAAAGGAATTTTGAGCTTAGCGGCAGCCGCCTTGCCAGATTGGAAAAAGAAGCGTCCACGCGCTAAACGATGGGGGCCTTGAACCATAGCTTCAGGGGAGCGAAGCAGAACACCGCCCTTTGTCTTCCGGTCCTTGTGTCCCAACAGAACTGTGATGCGGCGACTTAAGAAAGCGCGAATATCTGCATCGGGCCCATTTTGGCCCACACCGTAAGGAAAACGCTGATCATCAATAGCTGAATAAGCTCCAGCATTCGCAGCAATGATGTGGGACGCACGCGCTTCTGGGCAATATAACGCCAGTCGATGGACAAACTGACCACCTGCAGAGTGTCCATAAAGCCAATAATCATTCCTGGTCGCACCGAAACGCTGGCAAGCCGCGTCAAAAGCTCTTTCTATTACGTTCCAGTTCCATTCTTCCCGAGGAAGAAATGCGCGACGGTCAGGAGTACGCATACGGCCAACTTCGTATTCGCGTGGGGTTGGAAAGCCATCTTTGCCAAACTCTGGGCAAATAAGAAGCGCATTTAAACTTTCAGCCTGAAGCTTCCAATCTGAGAGATAGGTATCCGCGTTTCGCTTATAACCGTGCAAAACAATGAGCACAGGCCCATCAGTGAGCCATGTATCAGGACGGTGAAAATGAACATTCATCAACCCTGTTTCAGACACCGGCTCTTGAAAGACAAATATTCCTGTCTTTGAGGTCAAGCCGCCACGCCCTGAGCCTCTGAAACACCTAGGTGTTCGGCCAGAAGTTCATAGCTTCGCCGACGAATTGACTCCTCATGGGCCCAGGTGACAATGGCAATTTCTTGCACACCAAGCTCGGCACCGAGCGCTTGTATTCGCTCAGCAACGTCAGCCCCCTCACCGACAAAACCATCACGCAGCATCGCCTGAATGCGAATGTTTTCGGCCTCTGTAAAACCTTCAGCCAAAACATCATCTGGCGTCTGCATCGAAATGAATTGTCCCCTATCCCGAGCAAGTCGCCATTTCGCTCTCGGCATGAAGTTTCGTTCCGCTTCCGCCTTGTCATCTCCAGCAAGTGCCCAGACGCAAATTGCTGCGTTTGGCTCTGGCCAGAGTGCAGAGGGTCGATAGTACTGCTTATACATTTGAAGTGCCTGCTCAGCTCCGCGTCCATCAGTAAAGAACCAGGCAAACGCATATGGCAAACCAAAGTGTGCAGCCACCTGGGCTCCATAGTCGGATGACCCTAGCATCCACATTTGAGGTGTTGTGTCACCGGCTGGATAAGCCCTTACTTCACGGAATGGGTGGCCTTCGAGCAGAGGCTCCCCAGATAACCAAGCCATTAAATCTCGAACGTCTGCAGGAAATTGGTTGGGTCGTTCATTAGCATTAGGGTTCAAAGCAAAGGCCGTACGACCATCGGAACCAGGCGCTCGACCCAGACCAAGGTCAATTCGCCCAGGTGCGAGTGCATCTAGCACGCGGAATTGCTCCGCAACTTTGTATGGCGAATAATGGGGCAACATCACCCCAGCAGACCCAATACGAATGCTGCTTGTTTTCATAGCAATAGCAGCAAGCAGCACCTCTGGAGCTGAGCCTAAAATGCTTGGATGATTATGGTGCTCAGACACCCAGAAGCGCTTATAACCAAGGCCCTCACAGAAGCTTGCTAGCTCGACAGTATTGCGAATAGCCTGTCCCTGAGGCTCCCCTGCAACGGCGATTGATTGATCCAGGATAGAATATTGAATAGTCACGGGCTGTCTCAGGCCTCACGATAACGATAGCCAAAGGCATCACCGTTTCGAATGAAGTGGCCTAAAGACGGCGATGGAAAATGAGTGGCTGCGATAAGCGTGTTCGTATCCGCATATTTTTCCATGAACGCATTTCGGGTCTTTAGCCCCTGAACAGGATCAACATCGGGGCGCGCGTGCAGGTGAGTACAAGCACATTGCAGAGGTGAGTGGATGAGGTCACCAGTTACGACCGCTTCAGAACCAGATGACTTAAGAAGTACAGAATAATGATCTGGCGTATGCCCTGGTGTTGGTAACAGCTGAACCCCGTGTGTTAACTCATGATCACTCGTAACAAGCTCGGTTTTTCCAGCCTCCACAATGGGAAGAACTGAGTCTACGAAATGACCTATGGGTTTCTTCTCATTCTGAGCCGTCCAATAGTCTAACTCGGCCTTCGAAAACACATACTTAGCATTTGGGAAAGTCGGCACCCAGCGACCATTCTCAAGCTTGGTGTTCCAACCAACATGATCAGGGTGCAAATGAGTACACATCACCATGTCTATGTCGTTAACAGTCAGGCCCGCTTTTGCAAGAGCATCCATGTAAGTGGTGTCGGTTTTCATATGCCAGAGCGGACGAGTAGGCCTGTCCTTGTCGTTTCCGATACAGCTATCGATCAAGATAGTCAGCCCACCAACCCGAACCACATAGGATTGCATGGTAAACACCATCAAGCCGCTCACAGGATCAAGTGCGTTTGGCTCAAGCATTGAACGGTGTTCCTCTAGTTCCTCCTTTGTTAGGTTTGGGAAGAACTCAAACGGATCAAAACCGGGCAACTCTTGCTCGATCACACGATCAACACGCATATCACCAACATTGAAGGTTAAAGCCATTTTGGTCTCCTGTTTGCCGACATATTAATCCATCACCACGCCGCCGGCGACATTAATTGCCTGCCCAGTAATTTCTCTCGCATCTTTCGAGGCAAGAAACAGAGCTGCATTAGCTACGTCCTCCGGGCTCTGAAGTCGCGCAAGGGGCCAATGTTTAGCAGCAAAATCAGCACCCCGCTCCTCAGCTGAGGCACTACCACCATCCCCCTGGCTCCAGTTCCGCCAGAACATTCCTGCCGAGCGAATATAACCCGGGCAAATTGAATTGACGCGCACGTCTGGACCCAATTCCACGGCGAGCCCGCGAGAAAAACCCAGCACCGCGGCCTTTGAGGCAGAATAAACCGTTAGCTCTGGCCAACCCTTTTTACCTGCCTGGCTCGACATATTAACTATCGAAGCATCTCTTCCGCTCTTTCCAACTTTGACAAGATATGGAGCAAAAGCTTTGGCAGCTAAGATTACACCTTTCACATTTACACTAATCACGCGATCTATCAGCGCCTCGTCTATGTCAACGAGGAGTCCTCTTCCAGGTATTCCAGCGTTGTTGACCAGCGTATCCACCTCACCTAGCACCGCGGCCGCCTTCGCAGACATTTCTTCAACGGCGACCATTTTTGTTACGTCGCAGGCAAATGCAGCAACCGCACCCACTTCTTGAGCAGCTTCATCGGCTAGACGCTGGTCAATATCAACAATAGCCACCTTGGCGCCCTCACGTGCGTAAAGCGCAGCTATAGCCTTACCAATTCCACCTGCAGCGCCAGTTACAACCGCTTTGCGACCCTCCATCCGGCCCATGAATCTCTCCTAATCTTTGCAAGGGCGACATCCTGCCTGTCGCCGGCCCCTTAAAGCAATGGTAGAGCGGATCATGGCACGCGGTTCAATCCCATCTATAGAAGCCCTTGCGGCAGGTCATCCACATCGCTGGATGATGCTCGCTGGCGTTTGGTTGCTTTATGCATGCTTTGGTCTGACTTCCGCATCCCTTGCGCCTCTAGTTGGACCCATCACAAAAGACCTTGGCGTTGGGCACGCCGCAATGGGTGTCGTCTTTGGAGCGTGGCAGCTAGTTTACATTATATCGGCCGCGCCCGGCGGCGCTGCCATGGATCGTATAGGACCCCGACGCACTCTTTGTTTTGCTGGTTTGATGATCGCCATATCGGGGATGTTCCGAGCTTCCGCTGATGCTTATGGAATGTTCTTAATTGCAGTCGCAATTTTTGGGTTAGGGGGACCTTTAGTTTCAGTTGGCGCGCCTAAAGTCATTGCACTCTGGTTTGACGGAAAAGATCGTGCTCTCGCAATGGGTATATACATCACCGGACCAAGTCTCGGTGCCATCACATCACTGGCAATTACTAACCCAGTGTTAATGCCCCTATTCGATTATAACTGGCGAACCGTCCTGATAGTTTACGCTGGCATTACTGCCATAGCGACAGTCATTTGGTTAATCATCTCCTCCCATCCGGAAGCTCGTCGCGTCGAAGCAAGTCTTCGGGCTGCGCCCCGCGAACCGCAGCTACTTGTGTGGAAGGAACTCCTTAAGCTCCGAACAGTTCAGATTATGTTGCTGATGAGCGTTGGCGTATTTTTCATAAATCATGGCCTTAACAATTGGCTTCCAACCCTTCTCCGGGCAAAGGGCCTCACGCCCACGTCCGCTGACCTTTGGGCAATGATACCTACCACTGTGGGGGTGGCTGGTTCTCTCCTAATCCCACGACTTGCCACACGTGAAAGACGATTTTCTATCCTAATAGCGCTTATAATTGCTGCTCTATCGGCTACTATTTTGATGCATCTTTCACCTGGCCTCGGCCTCGGCACTGGATTGACGTTGCAAGGAATTGCAAGGTCTTCTCTTATGACAGTATCGATTTTAATCCTCGTTGAAATGCCAGAAATTGGCGCGCGCCGCGCTGGAGCGGCTTCTGGATTGTTTTTCTCTGCTGCCGAAATCGGCGGTGTTACAGGACCTCTTGCGCTGGGCGCAATTTCTGAAGCCACGGGAGGATTCAGTTCGGCGTTATGGTTACTCTCGAGCATAACCATCATCCTGCTGTTCCTCGCAATAAAATTGAAACGCTAATTCAATGACTAATTTCGACCTTCGAGACGCTTGCTCTGATGATGCACTAGATATTCAAGCTATCTACGCACCCATCGTAGAAGAAACAGCAATTTCGTTTGAAATAGTGGCGCCATCTGTCGAAGAGATATCTGATCGAATTCAAGCTTACAGCCTCAGTCATGCCTACCGGGTAGCTGTGCGTGAAAAACGAGTCATCGGCTATGCCTACGGCTCTATTCACAGAACACGAGAGGCCTATCGTCCTTCAACAGAGGTTACCGTTTACGTCGCAAAGACTGAGCAAGGCAAAGGCGTAGGAAGCGCTCTTTACAGGGATCTCTTTCCACGCCTGAAAAATAAGGGTTTTCATGCGGCGTTTGCTGCGATCACGCTTCCTAATTTAAAAAGTGTAACCCTCCACGAGGCGGTGGGCTTTACACATGTTGGCATCTTCAAAGAAGTCGGCAGAAAATTTGATACTTGGCACGATGTTGGCTGGTGGCAAAAGATCCTTTAGTAGCCTCGTTCACGGTTTATCAGGTTCTCCAGCTGATCCCCTTTCAAAACTCGAACGATATTGCCAGCAACTTGATCGGCGGCAGTAGAAGGATTAGTGGGGCCAGAACAATGAGGCGTGATGCGCACATTATTCATTCCCCAGAGTGGAGAATCTGCAGGGAGTGGTTCCGGCTCTGATACATCCAAAAACGCCCCAGAAAGCCGACCATTTTTTAAAGCAGCGACAACGTCTTCAGTGACAGCGATCCGCCCTCTTGCAAGATTGATTAGATAGGCGGGATTAGGAAGTAACGCGAGACGTTCTTCATTCAAAAAACCCTCGGTTTCGCGAGTTAGAGGCATCAGGCAAACAAGGAAATTTGCTCGAGCCATGAATGCTGGTAGAGCGTTAATGCCATGAAAATGGGTAACCCCCGAGAGGTTACGATGGCTACGCGTCCATGCTGAAATTTCGAAACCAAAATTACTTAGTGCTTTACCGACAGTAGCTCCAATCGCACCATATCCTAGGAATCCCACACGAGCTGGCGCTGCCTGCCATGGCTCAAGTTCAAGCCACTCAGCCTTCGTTTGCTGAGTATGGTAGTCTCCAAATCGACGAAAAAAATGCAGGACAGCATAGGTCGTCCAAGCAGCCATTTGGTCTGCCATCCAAGGATCAACTATTCGTGCTATTGGAACGTCTGGGAGATCTGGATCGAGAAATAGGCCGTCTACCCCCGCACCGGTTGCCAATATTGCTTTAAGATTTTTCATACCAGCAAAAAGACCTGGCTGCGCTCTAAAGCAGAGAACGAATTCGACTTCTT
>Ga0222714_10006855_pt1 | contig 10550 bp, 9 predicted proteins | sample C33_3DmetaG_FD_165048 | JGI IMG/M metagenome (GOLD analysis project Ga0222714, IMG submission 165048) | Estuarine water microbial communities from San Francisco Bay, California, United States - C33_3D | ecosystem: Environmental > Aquatic > Marine > Unclassified | place: USA: California... | reverse complement strand
AGAATATCGCTTTAAATATGGAGTTACAGCGTATTCCTTATAGGAGAGATGATCTTAAAAATTTTTTAGCAAATTATAAATATTTATTACCAAATATTAACCAAATTAGAATTTACAATCTAAAAAAAGAAATTGTAGTGGATGCCCACTCTTTAGATATCAATGCAAAACCATTTTATAAAGTACCAGATGTGCAAGAGAGAAAATTAACATCAGATAATGTGCCAGACACTCCTGATCTAACTACTCGACAGGAAGAAAGACTACTTAATAAAATTATTAATGATAATTTAAATATATTAGGATCCGATAAGATCTTAACTTTTTCAAAAAAGATTAAAAATAATTTTGTTGTCGTTAGTTTATCTTCCTTATCTTTAAATAATGAAAATAAAGGCTTCATTGTTATTACTGAAGAGTCGAATGATATCGAAAATGCTGTTGTCGAAAGAAAAAACTTTGTTATTAGAACAGCATTAAGTGTTGCCGTGATCATATTAATTTTTTCAATATTTTTAAATGCAAATATTATTAAACCAATTAGAATTTTAGGACGTTATGCATCTTCAGCAAGCTCAGATCACCCTGATAATAAAATTATTAATAGAATTAATCTAAGGCCCGATGAAATTGGTAATCTATCAAGATCACTTTCGGGGATGACAGATAATCTTTATAAAAGAATTGAATTTGCAGAAAGATTTGCATCTGATCTTACTCATGAAATTAGAAATCCATTAGCATCATTAAAAGCAGCATCAGAACTACTTCCTAATGCAAAAGACTCAGAAAAAAAGATCAGGTTACTTGGAATTTTAAATGATGACGTTGTAAGGATTGAAAGATTGATAACTGACTATTCTAATATGCTCAAAGGAGAAGCGTTAGAGGCAAAATTACGATTAACTAAATTTGATTTAATTAAACTTATTAAAAAAGTTGCAGATGAATATCAGCAAGTTATTGATAATACTAAAAAAAATATTTCAATAGAGATTAATAATTTAATCAAGAAAAAAACATATGTTATTGGTTTTGAAAGTCGAATTGAACAGGTTATTTCTAATATATTAGAAAATTCTATTTCATTTAGTCCTGAAAAAAGTACTCTACGAATAAATATTGAGAGCATGAATAATTATGCAAAAATAATTATTAGTGATGAAGGTCCAGGATTTAACGAGAGTAATATTGGAAAAGTTTTTGAAAGATTTTATAGCAATAGACCAAAAGAGATGTTTGGTCTCCATTCTGGATTAGGATTAAATATAGTTAAAAATATAGTCGAATCTCACAAAGGTCATATTAAAGCTTATAATTTAAAAGAAGATGGAAGAAGAGGCGCAGTAGTTGAAATTGATTTGCCAATAGTAGATTAAAATTCATAAATAAAATTGATATACCGAAGTTTTATTGTTAATTAACTTTTTAAATGGCCCAAGATTTTAAAGTAAAAGATTTAAAACTAGCAGAATTTGGTAATAAGGAAATTTCTTTAGCAGAAACTGAAATGCCAGGATTAATGGCAATCAGAAGCGAATATCAATCCAGCAAACCTTTAAAAGGCGCAAGAATAATTGGGTGTCTTCATATGACAATCCAAACTGCAGTTCTAATAGAAACATTAGTAGCTTTAGGTGCGGAGGTTAGATGGTCGTCTTGCAATATATTTTCAACACAAGATCATGCCGCAGCTGCAATTGCTGCAAAAGGAATTCCAGTATTTGCATGGAAGGGCGAGACAGAGGAGGAATATTGGTGGTGTATTGAACAAACAATTAATGGAAAAAAAGATTGGAAACCAAATCTTTTGTTAGATGATGGTGGCGATCTTACGATGTTAATGCATGATAAATATAAAGATTTGTTAAAAAATATTAAGGGAGTTTCAGAAGAGACTACTACAGGAGTAAAAGCTTTAAAAAAATTAGAAAAAGATAATAAATTATTAATTCCGGCAATTAACGTAAATGATTCAGTAACAAAATCTAAATTTGATAATTTATATGGATGCAGAGAAAGTTTAGTAGATTCAATCAGAAGGGCAACTGATGTAATGATGTCTGGAAAGATCGCCATAGTTGCTGGATTTGGAGATGTTGGAAAAGGAAGTGCCGCATCCCTTAGACAGAGTGGGGCAAGAGTTTTAATTACCGAAACAGATCCAATTTGTGCATTGCAAGCGGCAATGGAGGGTTATCAAGTTGTACTCATGGATGAGGCAATTTCATCTGCTGATATAGTTGTTACAGCCACTGGAAATAAAGACATTGTTACCATCGAGCACATGAGAAAAATGAAAGATAGATCAATCCTTTGTAATATTGGACATTTTGATAATGAAATTCAGGTAAGTGCATTGAAAAATTATAAATGGAACGAAGTAAAACCCCAAGTTCATGAAATTGAATTTCCAGATAAAAAAAGAATTATTTTATTAGCAGAAGGCAGATTAGTTAATCTTGGTTGTGCAACCGGTCACCCTAGTTTTGTTATGAGCGCCTCTTTTACAAATCAAGTCATTGCACAAATAGAGTTATGGAATAGTAATGGAAAATATCAGAACAAAGTTTACGTTTTACCAAAACATTTAGATGAAAAAGTTGCAATGCTACATCTTGCAAAAGTAGGTGCAAAACTTACTAAATTAAGCAAAGAACAAGCTGATTATATTAGCGTTTCTGAAAAAGGACCTTTCAAACCAGATACATATCGTTATTAATTTCAATTGAATGGAATTAAAATCTTTAGATTCCACAAAAAAAGTTGCAGAGGCTATTGCTATAAATTTAAAACCAAATGACTTTATTTTACTTAGCGGTACTTTAGGCGCTGGCAAAACAACATTTGCTAGATTTTTAATACATTATTTACAGCAAAAAAATCAGTCTCCATTAGAAGAGATAGTAAGTCCTACTTTTAATATAGTTCAATATTATGATTTAGGAAAAACTTTAAAAGTTGCCCACTACGATTTTTATAGATTAAAAAAAGAAAAAGAAATTTTGAATATAGGATTATTTGATACTGCAAAAAATTTTATAAATATCATTGAATGGCCAGAAATTGCCATGAGCTCCTTTAATAATTTTTTGCAAATTAAATTTACTTATGATCCTAAGAAAGATGTTAGATTTTTAGAGTTTAATGGGAAAGGAAAGTGGTTAGGTTTTAGTATTAATGATTAATAAAAATAGATTAAGAACAATAAAATTTTTTCTTAAAAGAAATTATATAGAAAATAACAAAATAAAAGAAATCAAAGGAGATGCTTCTTTTAGAAAATATTTTAGAGTATATCAAAAAGATAAATCTTATATTCTTGCCTCTGCAGAAAAAGAAAAAAAATCTAATATTTTAAATTATGTTCTTATAAATAAGTTTTTAAGTGAACGAGGAATTAATACACCGCAAGTTATTGATTATGATTATAAAAATGGCTTAGCTTTATTACAAGATTTAGGTGATAAAACTTATCTTCAATTAATCAGAAAATCTAAAAATAAATTTAGTATTTATCAATCATTAATTAAATATTTGATTAAATTACAAAGAATAAATTTTAAAACTAATGTATTTCGATTTAAAAAATATAATTTTAAAATTTTAAAAAAAGAAATAGATTTATTTTTTATTTGGTATTTGCCTCATGTACTTAAATTAAAAAATAATTCTAAAATTAAAAAATTAAGACAATTACTGTTATCAATTTTAAAGAACAATTTTATTAAGAATAATTATTTTGTTCATAGAGATTTTCATGTCTCAAATATGATGGTACATAAAGAAGGATCTAAAAATAAAATCGGCGTAATTGATAGTCAAGACGCTTTGATTGGTTCTAGAGCTTATGACGTACTTTCTTTGATAGACGATGTAAGGATCAAAACTAGTCATGATTTAAAGCAAAAATTATTGAATTATTATTTATTATTAGCCAAGAAAGAAAAGCACTTTGATATCAAACAATTTAAAAAAGAATTTTCTATTCTATCAGTGCAAAGAGCTATTAAAATTATTGGAATATTTTCAAGGCTTTTTAAGCGAGACAAGAAAAGTAAATATTTAAAATTAATCCCTTACACTTGGACAATACTTAATAAAAGGTTAGAAGATCCAATATTTAAAGAGGTAAGAATTATCATTAATCAGCAAATTAAATTAAGATCTAAAAATGTTAATTGATAAAAAGTTTTTTGAAGACTCAGAAGCTTGGCCTTTTGCTGAATCCAGAGAGATATTAAAAAAAAGATTAAAAATAATAGAAAAAAAGGGTTACGTTTTATTTCAAACAGGTTACGGACCAAGTGGACTTCCTCATATTGGAACATTTGGAGAGGTTTGTAGAACCACTATGGTTATGAATGCTTTCCAAAAATTATCTAATATTCCAGTTAAATTATATACATTTTCAGATGATATGGATGGGCTTAGAAAAGTTCCAGATAACATTCCAAATAAATCAATTCTGGAAAATAATTTAAATAAACCGTTAACAGCAATTCCCGACCCTTTTAAAAAATTTAAGAGTTTTGGAGAGCATAATAACAATATGTTAAAAAAATTTTTAGATGAATTTAATTTTAAATATGAATTTAAAAGTTCAACTGATCTTTATACCAAAGGTGATTTTGATGAAGCGCTGACTCAAGTTTTAAAAAACTATCAAAAAATTATGGATGTAGTTCTACCAACACTTGGTCCAGAGAGAAGAAAAACTTACAGTCCTTTTTTACCTATATGTCCTGAGACAGGAAAAGTATTAGAAGTTGCTATAGTTGATATAAATTTAGATAGCAAAACTATTATATATCAAAATGGAAATAAAAAAGTTGAAACAAGAATTACAGGAGGGGCATGCAAATTGCAGTGGAAAGTAGATTGGGCAATGCGTTGGTTTGCTCTTGGAGTTGACTTTGAAATGTATGGAAAAGATTTAATTCCAAGCGCGGAATTATCAAGTAAAATTTGTAAAATCTTAGGAGGCGCACCACCAGCTGGATTTGCCTATGAATTATTTTTAGACGAGAACGGAGAAAAAATTTCTAAATCAAAAGGTAACGGAATTACAATTGAACAATGGTTAAAATATGCATCTCCTGAAAGTTTGTCTCTGTACATGTATCAAAATCCGACAAGAGCTAAAAAATTATATTTTCAAGTTATTCCAAAGGCAGTTGATGAATATCTTTCTTTCCTAGAAAAATTTGACAAACAAGAGGTGAAAGAAAAATTAGGAAACCCAGTTTGGCATGTTCATAATGGTAATCCACCAAAAGAGAAAATAATTATCTCTTTTAATATTCTTCTGAATTTAGTGAGTGTTAGTAATACAGATAAGGAAGAAGTTATTTGGAAATTTATTAAGAACTTTAGTCCAAATTTAGTTAAAGAAAATCACCCCATTCTTGCAAAATTAATTTTAAATGCAATTAATTATTTTAATGATGTTGTGAAAGTAAATAAAAAATTTAGAAAGCCAGATCCAGCTGAAAAAAAAGCATTGCAAGATCTAGCTGAGCAAATTTCTAAAATGAGTCCAACTTTACAGCCAGAGGAAATGCAAACCATCGTTTATTCTGTTGGAAAGATTCATTATTCAAAAGAAAGATTAAGAGAGTGGTTTAAAATGATTTATGAAGTGCTTTTTGGAGATGAACAAGGTCCGAGAATGGGATCTTTTATAAGTTTTTATGGTATTAAAGAAACAGTGAACTTAATTAATAAGTCTATCAATGATTAATCATAAAAATGAATTATCAGATTATTAATTCTTTTATTAATAAGCTTGATCCAGAACTTGCTCATTCCTTAGCTATTCAATTTTTAAAAAATCTTTATATCCCACTTTTTCAATCAAAAGATGATGAGATTTTAAAGATTAATATTTTTGGAAAAGAATTTTTAAATCCAATAGGTCTCGCGGCTGGATTTGATAAGAATGCAGAAGTATATGATAAAATGTTTGCGCTTGGTTTTGGTTATGCAGAGGTTGGTACAGTTACTCCAAGACCCCAAGAAGGCAATTCAAAGCCAAGAGTTTTTAGATTAGTAGAAGATGAAGCGATCATTAATCGTTTGGGTTTTCCAAGTCAGGGCTTAGTAAAAATTAAAAGCAGAATTGAAACTAAGAGAGTAGAGGGAATTTTAGGGATTAATATAGGACCAAATAAAGATAGCATATCACGTATTGATGATTACGTAGAATGTTTTAAAAATTTTCATAATTTGTGTAGTTATATATGTATAAATATTTCATCACCTAACACTGAGAATTTAAGAAATTTTCATGAACAAGATAATTTAAAAAAATTATTAAGTGAAATTTTTAATATAAAAAAAACTTTAAGTAGCAAAACGCCTGTTCTTTTAAAGATATCACCAGATATCAATGATGCAGATATTGATATGATTTGTAAAAATATTTTAGAATTTAATTTAGATGGATTAGTTTTAACCAATACATCTGTAAAACTAAGAGAAAATTTAATTAATAAACAAAAAAATGAAACAGGTGGTTTATCAGGAGCTCCAATTAAAGAAACTTCTAATTTAATTATTAAAAAATTTTTTAAAATTATTAAAACAAGAGTACCAATTATTGGCGTGGGTGGAATCGATTCAGGAATTTCTGCTTATGAAAAAATAAGAGCAGGCGCTTCTTTATTGCAACTTTATACAGGCCTAGTTTATAAGGGCCCTTTTGTTGTAACGTCAATTAAACAAGAATTAGCCAGATTTTTGAGAAGAGATGGTTTCTCCTCTTTACAAAAAGCGGTAGGCGTTGACAGCGAATAAATTAATTATCAAAGTTAAAATTACTAAAAAAGTTAATCGTTTTCTAAGATTTAAATACCAGGCATTACTCGATTCAGAAAATATTTTGCCATCTATAAAATTAGTTGAAAAGAATAAGATCATATAGATTGCAATTTTTATGTCTTGATTTGAAAAAAAATCTAAAATGAAAGAGAAAACTGGAACTAAAACACTCAAAGTTAATAATAAATTTCTATTATTAGAAATATTGCTATTTAAAATTTTACTCCATTGGCTACCACAAAGAAAAGATAGGATTATATTTGCATAAAATAAATAAACATCCACAACATAGTTATTAAAATTTGAAATAAAAAAAATGATTGTAAGTACAAAAAAAGGGATAAGGCCAAGATATCCTAAAATGGTTGCTAATTTTTTTTTCTCTATTGGCATAATCAGTATTTTAATTTTTTAAAAATAAATGAGCTGAAATATCCAATTAATAAAGCTAATCCCACAGCAGTTAATGCATATAATATTGGGCTTGTATTTACAAATTGATAAATAAAATCTTGAAAAAAATTTAAATGATCTTGGCTTTCTATTTTTTTAAATATTTTAAATTTTAATTCTTCTACAAATAAAGAATAGCCAAATTTTAATCCAAAAATCATAATGATAATAGACATTAAAATTCTAAGTTCTTCATTCTTTAAATACATTCCAAGTCTCGTTCCTAGTTGCACACCAACAACTGAACCAAGCATAAGAATAGAAACTAAAATAAGATCAATATTATGATTAGTGATGGCATGAAAGAAAGTTACAAATGTCATAACAAAAATCATCACAAATAAAGATGTTCCAGGAACAAGCTTAGAGGGCATGCCAAAAACATAAATCATCACCGGAATTAAAATGAATGCTCCTCCCACACCCATCATCGAAGAAATAACTCCAATCAAAAATCCAAAAAATATTGGTGGAATAACACTAATGTATAGTCTTGAAGAATTCATTCTAACTTTAAAAGGAAGCCCATGAATCCATGTATGTTTGTGGAGTTTTCGTTTTATAAATTTTTTATTTTTTATTCTGCGAAATTCAGCAAGACTTTCAATAAACATTAAAAGTCCAAAACTAGTTAATAATATAAAATATAATATTGAAGTAATGGTATTAATTTTTCCAATTTGGATTAATAATTTAATAAAATAAATACCAATAGTTGCGCCAAAAAATCCGCCACTTAAAATATAAAGACCCATCTTAATATCAACTTGTTTTTTATACCAATGAGCAAATGTTCCAGAAACAGAAGATGCTAAAATATTGTTAGCTCCATTTGCTATGGCATGCATTGGTGGGATACCAAAAAAAATTAAAACAGGTGTCATCAAAAATCCTCCGCCAATACCAAGTAAACCACTTAAGAAACCTATGAAGCCGCTGATTGATAATAAATACAAAATGTTAACATGAACCTCTACAATTGGCAGATAAACTTGGAACATGAGAATTTTAGGTTAGTCAATAATTATTGGACTAATCTTATAAAAACAAGAAATCAATTACTGCAAATAATCTAGGATTTATAAGAAATATCTTGACGTAAATTCATCATCTAACTATATCCCTTGCAGGAGAAAATATGTCTAAACTTTGTGAACTGACAGGCAAACGACCACAAACAGGTCATAACGTCAGCCATGCTAATAACAAAACTAAAAGAAGATTTTTTCCAAATCTTAAAAAAGTTTCTTTTAAAAGTGAAAAATTAAATCGTGATATTCGTATTAAGATTTGCACGCGTGCAATTAAAGCAGTAGATTTTAGAGGTGGAATTGATGAGTTTTTGTTAAGAGCTAAAAATAAAAATTTGTCTCCTCGAGTTAAAAAGATAAGAAAACTTTTATTAACAATCGTTCCTCAAGTTAAGAAACCTAAAAAAGAAATTAAAGCTAAAAAAGAAACAAAAGCTAAAGTTAATTAGTCTTCTTGGCATATTCAAAAAAAATATTTTTATATTCGGCCGTAATGGCCATTGTTATCTGCGCTTCAAATTATCTAGTACAATTTCCTTTTTCGTACTTTGGACTCCAAGAAATTTTAACCTGGGGGGCTTTTACATACCCAATTACTTTTTTAGTGACTGATCTTGCAAATAGGTTTTTTGGTAAAGAATTTGCTAAAAAGATTGTTGTTTTTGGATTTATACTTGGAATTATTTTTTCATTTATTTTAACTTTTGAAGAATTTAATTTAATTATTTTAAGAATAGTTTTTGCATCTGGAGTGGCTTTTTTAGCAGGTCAGCTCTTAGATATTAGTGTATTTAGTACTTTAAGAAATAAATTGTGGTTTATTCCTCCCCTTGTTTCTTCAATTCTTGGCTCAATATTAGATACGGTAGTATTTTTTAGTATAGCTTTTTATGGAACAGATTCTTCCTGGATTATATTAGCAGCGGGAGATCTGGCAGTTAAATTATTTGTAGATTTTGCAATGTTACTGCCCTTTAGAATTGCAATTGCTAGGTTTAGTTAATTGTTTTTTTTCTTTTTGGTTCTTCAATAAATAAATCTGCAAGCTGGTCAATTAAAGCGTCGCCTAACTCCTGAACGTCGGCAATTTTTAAAGCTTTACTATAATAGTTAGTAACGTCATGACCAATTCCAATAGCATTAATCTCAACATCTTTTTTATTTTCTATCCATTTTACGGTATTTTTTAAATGCTTCTCTAAATAGTTGCCCGGATTTACAGAAAGAGTTGAATCATCAACAGGAGCACCATCAGAAATTACCATTAAGATTTTTCTCTCTTCGCTTCTATTTTTTAATCTTTGATAAGCCCATAAAATTGCTTCTCCATCAATATTTTCTTTTAGAATTCCTTCTTTTAACATTAAACCTAAATTATTTTTTCCTCTTCTCCATGGTGTATCGGCAGATTTATAAATGATGTGCGATAAATCGTTTAATCTTCCAGGATTATTCATTTTATTTTTTAACCACAGTTCTCTACTTTTTCCACCTTTCCAATTTAATGTCGTAAATCCTAATACTTCAACTTTTACAGAGCATCTTTCTAATGTACGGGATAAAATATCAGCACAAATAGCAGCTATAGAAATAGGTCTGCCTCGCATTGATCCAGAATTATCAATCAATAAAGTGACTACCGTATCTTTAAAATTTGTATTTTTTTCCTTCTTGTAAGATAGGGAGTTATGGGGGTCGATGATAACTCGGGTTAGTTTTGCTGTATCCAGCATTCCTTCCTCAAGATCAAATTCCCAAGACCTATTTTGAAAGGCAAGTAGTTTTCTTTGTAATTTATTTGCAAGTCTAGAAATAAAGTTGTGAAAAGACTTTAACTGATTATCTAAATTTTCTCTAAATTTAATCATTTCACCAGGATCAATCATTTCTTCAGCATTAATAATTTTGTCAAATTTATTTGTAAAAATTTTATATTTAACTTCACTACTATTTTTTTTGATATTAGAAGATTTAATCTCATCGTTTGAACTGTTCTCATCTTCAATTAAAGATTCTTGCTCACTTTGATTTGCATCAATTTCAACTTCGGGAATTACACTTTCGATATTAAAGTCTTGTTTATTAGAGTTTTTATCTTGGTTAATTTCATTATCATTTTGATCTTTAAGTTTATTTTCATTTTTTTGCTCATTATCATTATCAGTATTATTAGGAGTTAATTTTTCTTCTAATTTTAGGCTTTGAATAATCGAGTTTAGAATATTAGAGAATTTTTCTTGATCA
>Ga0222714_10006853_pt1 | contig 10553 bp, 6 predicted proteins | sample C33_3DmetaG_FD_165048 | JGI IMG/M metagenome (GOLD analysis project Ga0222714, IMG submission 165048) | Estuarine water microbial communities from San Francisco Bay, California, United States - C33_3D | ecosystem: Environmental > Aquatic > Marine > Unclassified | place: USA: California... | reverse complement strand
TACCCGCAACTCACCCTTGTACCAGCGTTTCGTTGACAAGGAATGGGCGATTCAAGTAGGAGCTAACAACAATCCGTTGAGCGCCATCAACCACGAATTGGCAGGCGAATTTTCGTTCATCGTAGTGGGTTACCCCTGGAGCGATATCAACGGTTTGCGCAACATGTTGGCCACCGCTATCGACTCTTTTGAATACGTGAACTTCAGCGATGAAGACTTGGAGCGAGCCAAAATCAATATGCTCAGCAACCTATCCAGCGGATTGGAAGGGGCTAGCACCAAAGCCAATTATTTGAGCATGTTCTGGTACTTGGACGCTCGTGGTGCCGATGGCAAGCTGACCAACTTGGAGGCTGAGGCCGAGCGCATCAAATCGGTTACCCGTGAGGACATCATGCGTGTATACCGTCAATACATCAAGACCAAAAAGTCTTCGACTGTGGTCATTGAGCCCGCCCGTGCGGGTGCTGATGGTGAAAAGCCCAAATACCAGAGTTTCAACCCCAATGCTGACTACCGCAATCCTGTAGCCGAGGCTGAGTACAAAGGATTGCAGTACCGTCCCGTTCAAGACAATTTTGACCGCAGCGTTCGCCCTGAACCTTCAGCCGTGAAGGAAGTGGCAGTGCCTCAGGTTCAGAAAAAGGTACTGAAAAATGGGTTGGAAGTATGGACTTCACCGTTTGATGAAACTCCACGCGTATTCGTGCGAATGAGCATCGATGGGGGAGCCTTGTTGGAAGATGGCAAGACCATTCCTGCTGGAACCGCTGATATGCTTTCCATGGCTCTTCAAAACGGAACGGCCAAACGCACACCCGCTGAATTGGAGCAGGAGATGGAGCGATTGGGTGCCAGCATCAATATTGGCGCTGGAGCAACCTCCATGTACGTAACCTTGGGTTGCGAAAAGCAGAATTTGGAAGCAGCCGCTGCTTTGATGCGTGAAATGCTGTTCGAGCCTCGCTGGGATTCGGACGAATACATCAAAGAGAAAAAGCGCGCCGTAGAGAGCGCCAATTCTGATTTGTTGAACCGCGGCACGGGTGCTTCAAACGCCTGGTCTCGCTTGACTCAAGGTGACAATGCCTTGGGTACCTATGTGGGTGCAAGCCAATACGAAAAGGTTCAGCTCAGCCACTGCCAGACCTATTGGGAAAAATACTTCTCACCTTCAGTGAGCAAGTTGGTTGTCGTGGGTTCGGTGAACCAAGAAGAGGTATTGCAATACTTCTCTTTCTTGAGCGACTGGAAAGGCAAGGCGGTTGAAATCCCTATGCCTGCAAACAATTACGATTTCCAAACGTCTCAAATCTTTGGAGTTGAGTACGTCGATGCTAAGCAATCTGACATTTATATCGGTTTCAAAACCCTGCCTTACGACGCCACCGGTGACTTCTACAAGGCTACAGTTATGAACTTCGCGCTGGCCGGCAACTTCAATAGCCGCTTGAACCTGAAGATTCGTGAAGAGAAAGCTTGGACCTATGGCATTCGCGGCGGATTCAGCGCAGGTTACAAAGACTTGCCTGGAACCTATGTGATTTCAGCGGGTGTGAAGTCAGAAGCAACTGATTCAGCCATTGTAGAGATTTTGAACGTATTGGAAACTTACAAGACTGAAGGAATCACAGACGAGGAGTTTGCCTTCACTAAATCAGCTTTGATTGCGTCTGAAGCCCTGGATTACGAATCGCTTTTCCAAAAGGCTGGATTCATCTTGTCTATGGCCAATCGCGGTTTGTCAGAAGATTATACCGCACAGCAGTTGGCTACATTGCAGAGCATGACCAAAGAGGAATTCAACGCCTTGGCGAAGCAGTATTTGAATACCGATGAACTGATTGTTGTCGTAGCCGGAGATATGCTTCGCTTGGAAGAGAAGTTGAACAATTTGGGATTTGGAACCGTTCAGCGTTTGAACAAAGACGGCAGCGGTAAGATCAAATTGCTCAAGGCGGGGACCACCGGTCACAAGAAGAATTACAATTAATCGCCTAGGCGAGATTTTAATGACAAAATGAAGAAGAGGGGTGTAAGCCCCTCTTTTTTTGTCTTAAATGGCCTCTAATGGGCTTAAAATGTCTACAAATTGTGGGCAACCCTCACGCGTGACGCGCGGGTTCGCGCGCGTGAAGTGTTAAATTGCTACATTGATTCAATAGAATGGAAGAGAACAACGACAACAAGGAGTTTCAAGAGAAAATCATCCCGATAAACATTGAGGATGAAATGAAAACCGCGTACATCGATTATGCGATGTCCGTAATTGTATCTCGCGCATTGCCTGATGTGCGCGATGGTTTGAAGCCCGTTCACCGTCGAGTGCTCTACGGTATGGTAGAATTGGGCTTGGCTTCCAATCGCCCTTATAAAAAGTCGGCTCGTATTGTAGGAGAGGTGCTGGGTAAGTATCACCCGCACGGTGATAGCAGTGTATACGACACCATGGTTCGTATGGCTCAAGATTGGAGCTTGCGTTACCCCTTTGTAGACGGCCAGGGAAACTTTGGTTCCATTGACGGGGATCCGCCGGCGGCCATGCGTTACACGGAGGCTCGCTTGCGCAAGATTGCCGAAGAAATGATGGTCGACATCGATAAAGATACCGTTGACTTCCGTCCCAACTTTGACGAAAGCTTGAAAGAGCCTTCGGTGTTGCCTGCGAAGATTCCCAGTTTGTTGGTGAACGGAGCGGCTGGTATTGCCGTGGGTATGGCGACCAATATGGCCCCTCACAACCTATCTGAGGTGTGCGAGGGTATCATCGCCTATATCGAGAACAATGAGATCACCGTCGATGAATTGATGGAGCACGTCAAAGGCCCAGACTTTCCAACTGGAGGTATCATCTACGGGGTAGAGGGTATTCGTTCTGCGTTTGAAACCGGTAGAGGTCGTGTTGTCATGCGCGGTAAAGCCGAAATTGAGATTTCCAAGACCGGCAAAGAGATGATTGTGGTAACGGAAGTTCCCTATCAGGTTACGCCTTCTCAAATCATCATCAAGACCGTTGACTTGATCAACGAAAAGGTCATCGATGGTATATCGGCTGTTCGCGATGAAAGCGGCCGTCAAGGAATGCGAGTGGTGTTTGATTTGAAACGCGACGCCATTCCAAACATCGTACTGAATCAGTTGTACAAGTTTACCCCCTTGCAGAGCAGTTTCTCGGTAAACAACATTGCCTTGGTAGGCGGTCGTCCCATGATGCTGAATCTCAAGGATCAGATTCGCCATTTTGTCGACCATCGACACGAGATCGTTCAGCGCCGTACACAGTACTTGTTGGCCGAAGCCCGCAAGCGCATCCATATTTTGGAAGGTCTGCTGATTGCTCTAGACAACCTCGATGCTGTCATCGCATTGATTCGCGCCTCCAAAACCCCTGATGAAGCCCGCGATGGTTTGATGGGGCAGTTTGGGTTGAGCGAAATTCAATCAAAAGCAATTTTGGATATGCGTTTGCAGCGTCTTACTGGCCTGGAGCGCGATAAAATCCGTGCTGAACACGCTGAAGTGTTGAAGGAAATCCAGTACCTCGAGAGCATTTTGGCTTCTGAAGATTTGCGCATGCAGCTCATCAAAGATGAGACCAACGAAATCAAAGAAAAGTACGGAGACAAGCGCCGCACTGATATCGAATTCAATGCTGAAGAGATCAATATTGAAGATTTGATTCCCAATGAAGAGGTGGTTGTGACCATTTCTCACATGGGATACATCAAGCGCACGCCTCTTGCTGAATACAAAGAGCAAAATCGCGGTGGTAAAGGCCTGAGAGGGGTGAAGCACCGAGACGATGATTTCGTGGAGCACTTGTTCATAGCTAGTACGCACAATTATTTGCTGTTGTTTACGGAACAAGGTCGTTGTTTCTGGTTGAAGGTGTACGAAATTCCCGAAGGAGCCAAGGCTACTAAAGGAAGACCCATCCAGAACTTGATCAACATCCCTTCAGACGACAAGATCAAGGCTTATATCAATGTACAAAACCTCAAAGATGAGGAATACATCAACAATACCTTTATCATCATGGTGACCAAACGCGGTACCGTGAAGAAAACGTCTTTGGAAGCTTATTCTCGTCCTCGTTCCAATGGTATCAACGCGATTACCGTTCGCGATGGAGACGAGCTTCTACAAGCTTGCTTGACCGACGGTGCCAGCGAGGTACTGATCGCCAAGCGCAAGGGCAAAGCCATTCGTTTCCCTGAGGCTAAGGTTCGCGCCATGGGCCGCACAGCGGCAGGTGTTCGCGGTGTAACCCTTGAAGACGACAACGACGAGGTTGTCGGTATGGTTTGTGTCAATCCGGAGACAGACAATTCTACCATTTTGGTGGTCTCTGAACGCGGATACGGGAAACGCACCAACTTGGACGACTACCGCATCACTGGCCGCGGAGGCAAGGGTGTGAAAACCATTTCCATCACGGAGAAAACAGGTGATTTGGTGGGTATTTTGACCGTGAACGAGGAAGATGGCCTGATGATCATTTGCCGAAGCGGTATGACCATTCGAACAGCCGTTGAAAACCTTCGCATCATGGGTCGAGCCACACAAGGGGTTCGATTGATCAACATCAAAGACGGCGACAGCATAGCTGGCGTAACCCGCACTCCAAAAAGTGAAGATGAAGATGAACAAGATGGGGTAGAAGCTGTTGAAGGTCAAGCGGTTGAAGGTCAAACTGACGGTTCGGAATTCCAAGCCCCAGAGTCTGGCACGGATTTGGAGAGTAACGATGAAAACTAAGGCTATGAAAAAATCAATATGGATGATCGCCCTCTGTACAATGGGGGTGCAATTGCAAGCTCAAGAACGCTCTATCAATAGCGCTGAATACTCATTGGCAAGCGGAACTGTCGATGAATTGATGTTGGCTAAAGAAGAGATTGACAAGGCAGCTGTCAATGAAAAAACCTACAATAACAATCGTATGTTTTTGATCAAATCAATGGTTTATAGCCGTTTGTTTGATTTTAAGGGTGATAGCATGGTTGCTCCATTGGCTGAAAAAGCGGGTTTTATTTCTGGTGAGAGCATTTTGGCCTTTTATGAGAGTCCTGCTAAAAAGCGCTACGACGATTTGGAAAGCGCCGATATTGAAGTCAATCGCAGTTTTGCGGCTGTATTCAATGAGTCTTCTTCTTTGTACAACAATGAAGATTACGACGGATTGACCGAATACTACGAGTTGTTGCTCAAGCTTTATAATCATTTGGATACGGCCATGATTGGCAATTTGGAGCGCAGCAAAATCACCAAGAAAACCATGCAGGAAACCTTGGCACAAGTAGCTTCATTGCATTCTTCCAATGAAAAAAGCATGAACATCTTACAGGGCTTGGTCAACGATGGGGTAGTTACTCCAGTGGTTGTCGAAACGCTCAGCCGTGTGTACCAGAAAAATGGAGATACGGCCAACGCAGAAGCGGCCATTCGCCAAGCACTAGAAGCCACCAACTACAGCAACGCTATTTTCCAAATTCTGGTCAATATGTATGTGTCTCGTGGAATGGAAGATGCTTTGATGGAAGACGTAACGGCTCAAATCAACCGCAGTATTGAGAACGGCAATCCTTCAGCAAACATGTTTTACACCCGCGGGTATCTGATGCAAGAAGATGAGCGATACGATGAGGCCATCAGCGATTACCGCAAGGCCGTTGAGTTGGATCCTTTGCATTACGATGCGAATTTCAACTTGGGTGTGGCTCTCATGAAGTTCGAAAGCCGCAAGTTGAACGATTTGTCGGGTGTTGAGCGAGATACCAAGCGTAAAGCTTTGTATGCTGAGGCCATTGAATTCCTAGAGGTTGCACGTGACAACTACGATTACAGTGTAACGGATCAAGTCAATTTGTGTAGAGCCTTGATGCAGTGCTACCAGGAAACAGACGACGACTCACGAGTTAGTTTTTACTTGGGACAGAGCCGTTTGTTGCAAGACGTAGAGATCTATTCAGGTTCATCTGTTGTATACCGCATCTTGACCGATAACAAGAAAATGAGCATCTCATACTTCAACAAATTGGGCAAAACCAGCAGTGTAGATTTGCCAACTCCCAACAGCGGTTGGACAGAAACTGCAGACGGCTGGGAAAAACCCTTCGATTATGAAGATCGTTCTGGTGAGCTGATGCTGACCGCTCGATTGATTGGAGAGGGAAGCCTGACCATTCAAATCATCGTTGATGGAAAAGTGGTGAGTGAAGCTGAGGCGAGTGGCAACAAAGCGGCCGCCTATACACGCATTTAACAGAAGAAGCCCGGCCCAGTGCCGGGTTTCTTCTTAAATAATTATTTAACATAATATAAATTATATTACAATTGGACAGGCGATCCAGGAAATAGGCGGAAGGAATCAATATCGCTGGCTCTATTCTGATACATAATCTTCGATTACACGGCCAACCATCACCCACTGCCAACTGCATCGATTGTTCCCATTACCGAGATTGTTTGACACCATCGGTATCTAAGAGATTTGGGTTAAAAAGCCCGGGATTTGGCAAAATCCCGGGCCTCAATTCATGTCGTTTGAATTTTTTTAAATCTCAGCTCACTGCAACACCCAAATGTCTTGGCTAATCACTTGGCCAAAAGCATTCAGTTGTTGAACGGTGAACATTCCTTTGGTTTCCAGTTCTAGAGCGAACTCAGTCCCTCTGCTGCTACTGTTGAAATCCAGTTGTCGAACCAGGCGCTCAGTGGCCAAATCCCGGATTTGCAATTGAGCGGCTTGACTACTTAACATAATAAATGAAAGTCCGTTGCTAGGGTTCGGCTTGATCCTACTTGTTTGATTGAATTCTTGAGATACGTCTAATGATTTGAACGCAATGGAGCCAATGTTTTTCCAATCGATGTTCCAGTCAGCGATTTTGACGAGCAAACTGGGCATGGTTGATCGGTTTTTGGGCTTCAATCGCCCCTATTGCAAAGGCTAAAGCACCTATAAATATTTTTTTCATCGTTTAATAGCAATGAATCAATCGACCCAAGATTTCCAGTAACTTGGATCTTCCGTATTCAAGGCCTCTTGAGTGATTTTCAAGGGATGAAAAGGATCAATCATGACGGCCAATTCACCCGTCTCTTTTTTGCCTAAGCTCTTTTCGACTGTTCCAGGATGCGGCCCATGGGGAATGCCTTTGGGATGCAAGGAAATCATCCCTTTTTCGACATGTTTGCGGCTCATGAAATCTCCATCTACGTAGTACAAAATTTCATCGCTATCGATGTTGGAATGGTTATATGGAGCAGGGACGGCCTGCGGATGATAGTCATACAAACGAGGACAGAACGAACAAATGACATAATTGCGCCCTTCGAAAGTTTGGTGCACTGGAGGTGGTTGGTGTACCCGACCAGTTATGGGCTCAAAGTTGTGAATGCTAAAGGCGTAGGGATACAGATAACCGTCCCAACCAATGGCGTCAAAGGGATGCGTTACATATGTATATGGCCATATTAAACCTTGTTGCTTGATCAGAACTTTGAATTCTCCTACCTCATCGTGGGTTTCCAACTGCTCGGGCACTCGGATGTCTCGTTCACAGTACGGAGAGTGTTCCAACAATTGACCGAAGCTGTTTTGATATCGCTTAGGGGGGTAAATCGGTGAAGGTGATTCCACTACCAACAAACGATTGTTCTCGTCGTTGAAGTGAATTTGGTAAATGGTTCCCCTGGGTATGACGAGGTAATCGCCATAGGAGAATGGCAATTGACCATAAATCGTCTTCAGTACCCCAGATCCTTCATGAACAAACAACACCTCATCGGCATCTGAGTTTTTGAAAAACTCATCGGTCATGCTCTTTCTGGGAGCCGCGACACCAATATGTACATCGCTGTTGAACAATAAAACTTTACGGCTGTCCAAATAACGATCGGTTGCTTCCGTTTTGAAGGTCAGAAAGCTTCTGTGCTTCATGTTCTTTTCAACTGCTGCTTTGGGACTCACATCATAAGGCTCGTCCACCTGTTTGACCAAGGTGGGCGGGTGGCAATGGTAAATCAAAGAATAGAGACTGCTAAATCCTTCTGTGCTGACCAGCTCTTCAGCATACAGTTCGCCATTCGGCTTTCGGAATTGAGTGTGTCGTTTGGCCGGGATCTGGCCCATTCTATTGTAAAATGGCATAAAGCAGGGGTTATTGCACGAATTTAGCCCAAAATGGGGTAAATTGCTTGGAGCATTCCTTGCAAATCCATGGCCTCTTCGCTAAAAATATTGGCATTTTGTGCAAGTACCACTCTCCTATTTGCATCGTGTACCAAATCATATGATACACTGGTAGATGGGAATCGCCCGCCGAATTATGGCAGCATCCCCACCTTGAAAGTCGACAATTACGTCAATCGATTGTTCATCGATTTTTTGGGTAGAGAGGCCACCGAACTGGAGAGAAACGATTGGGTATTCAAGTTGAAGAGCAATGGTCTAGCCTATTCGACCCGAGATTCCCTGATTCGAATTTTGCAATGGGATAGCATGTACCGCCCTGGTGATTCTTCCTACCGGCACGCCTACAGCCAACGATTGTACGACGTCAGTAAAGCTCGTTTTCTGGAAGGCGCTACAGATGGAGATATTGGCCAGTTTGTAGGGAACCTGAAATTCGCCATTCGAATTGCCCGTTTGGAGGGAGATTCCCTAAAAGTCTATTATTCATTAGACCTAATGAAATACTATGAAAATGTATTATTGAGTAGATATAAATATGTTAAAAATGAAATAACCTATTCAGAAATGGTTTCTGTGATGATCAACAATCCAATCTATGATCAGATCAACATGAATTCGTTCAATTATGTCATAGCCACATTTGATAATGTGTTGTTTAGAAACCCGACACAGAACGAATTTCAACAGGCCTATGATATAATTGAATACAATATTCCTCGTGAATTTTTTGGAGTATGGGCATCAAATAAAAATGAATATGCACAAGCCCTTACTCAATCTGATGGGTTCTTCGAATCTCAAATTCGTTGGAGTTATTTCCTTTTGGTTCAGCGTGAAGCTTCGACCAAAGAATTGAATCAGTTTTTGCAACCCTACATACAAAACCACCGAATTGAAGATGTGCAAAGAGCCATTGCTACCACAGATGAATATGCGCAGTTTTAAGTTATTGGCCATTACCCTACTCCTACTCCTTGGTTCGTGCAAGAGAGAAACCCATGTCACCTTCGGTGTGGAAGAAGCCAATTTGTACGAAGACAAGGCTCTGAAAACCAAGAGCAAGAATGAGGCGGTATACATTTCTGTGCTGTACACCAATCTCTACCAAACGCCTATCTCTCCCAGTCAATTGTATAAAACCCAAGCGGTCATTTACTCTATTGGTGATCGCAATGTGGCTAACGAGATGGTGCTCAGCAACTATTTCAACACCCAGGGCCTGACCATACCCAGCAATTCAGATATGAGGGCCAATATTGAATCGTTTGTAGTAGATACCTATAAGCGCTTCTTTTTGCGTTATCCCAGTGAGGGTGAAAAAACCTGGTTGATCCAATACATCACCCGAAACCCGCAATTGTCGGTAGAGATGATATACACTGGTTTTGCGGCCAGTGATGAATACCAATATTATTGACGTACATGAGAAGAAGAGATTTTATAACCAAAAGCACAGCTCTCGCCGGAGCAGGCATAGTTGCCCCTACGATACTTAAAACAGGAACCGCCTTCGCCCGAGGTGGCAATGCCAAAGCTGAACACGTGGTTCTGTTGATGTTTGCTGGAGGTGTTCGGCAGCAAGAAAGCGTGCTTCAGCGTTACTTGGAAGATAGCCAAGGTGTAAGCGGGGCAGCGGGTAACATCATGCCCAACTTGTTCAACGGCGCCGCTCCTGACCGCAAGATTGTATATGGGACATCCCTGCCCGGCCTTCCACCCGGAAGTGAGCCCATTCCCCGTCTTTTGAGCAATACCATTGAAAGCAGCGGTATGTTGTTTCGGGAAGTTCAAGCCCAGAGCGCGGGGCATTATGTGGGATTGAATACTCTGTTGACGGGTAATGCGGGCACCGCTCAAGGCTTGAAGACACGGCCTCGTTACCCAACGATTTTCGAATATTTGCGCCGGCATGCCGGATTCAAGGCCTCTGAATGCTGGATGGTCGCCAATGGCATTGGTAACAGCTTGCCCTTGTTGAATTCCAGTGACAATGCAGATTATGGGCTTCAATACGGTGCCAATATGTTTGCTCCTCCCGTGACATTTGGCAGTTACGGTCGCGAGATTTTGGCCAATGGCAAGAGCTACAGCCAACAGGACCTTGAACCCATGTACGACATCAAACGCTTTTTGGATCAGAGCTTTTCATTGGGTCAAGAGCAATTTAATACGGTTCGAAATACTGAAGTAGAGCGCACATGGATCAAAGAGTTTATTCGTTCGGTCTTCGCAAAACAGTCATTGGGCCAAATTTCCATGCCACCTGTTGGTTCTGGCGACGGATACAATATTGCCTATGCAGCAGAGATTATGCGTGAATTCAAGCCGCGCATGTTGGCTGTAAACATAGGTG
>Ga0222714_10006852_pt1 | contig 10553 bp, 9 predicted proteins | sample C33_3DmetaG_FD_165048 | JGI IMG/M metagenome (GOLD analysis project Ga0222714, IMG submission 165048) | Estuarine water microbial communities from San Francisco Bay, California, United States - C33_3D | ecosystem: Environmental > Aquatic > Marine > Unclassified | place: USA: California... | reverse complement strand
TAATATCTGCAATATGATCTACAATTTTTCTATTTATTTCTTCAGGAACTCGCTGATCAAAACATCTGTTTCCAGCCTCCATATGAAAAATTGGAATTTTTCTTCTTTTAGCGGGAATTGCTGAAAGACAACTGTTTGTGTCTCCAAGAATCAGGATAGCTTGAGGATTGCACTCAGATAATACTTTATCTATTTCAGTAATAATATTACCTATAGTATTTGCAACCCCTATGGAATTCTCTGCGCAAGCTAAAAAGTAATCCGGCTTTCGTATACCTAGATCATCAAAAAATACCTGATTTAATTCGTAATCATAATTCTGTCCAGTATGAACTAATACATGATTACAATGCTGATCTAACTTGGCAATAACCCTTGACAATCTTATGATCTCAGGTCGGGTTCCAACTATAGTTAATACTTTAAGTTTTTCCAATTTTTCTTTTAAACCTCGCAGTGAAAACAATCAGGATTATCTGGATTGAAAATTTCATTTGCCCATAAAATGATGATGGCAACCTCTTTCCCTATATTTGTAATATCATGAACCCATCCTGGAATTGTATCAATCACCTGAGGCTTTTTAGAACAAAGAATAAACTCATGAATTTCTCCGGTAATTAAGTTTCGATAACGCATTTTAACCTTTCCACTTACAACTAAAAATTTTTCTGTTTTGGTATGATGGTAATGAGATCCTCTTGTCATTTTAGGATTCACAGTTAAAAAAGAAAATTGCCCTGAATCAATAGTTTTGAGCATTTCTACAAAAATACCGCGTTCATCCTCATGCTTTAAAAGATCATATATAAATTTTTTATTTGGAATGTAGCTAATATATGTCGAATACAAAGCATGAGTTAATCCTGAACCCACTCTTTCTATAATCAAGTTAGTCCTAGAGTTCTTAAAGTTATTAATTTTTTTTGCGAGGTCTCCAAGAGTTATGCTATAGATAGTTTTAATACTACCCCATGTCAAACCTGGTTTAACAAAATTTATATATGATAAAAATTCTTCGATAACATCGTCAATATAACCTAATTGTAATTCATAATGGGGATCATTAATTTGTATAGGATAGCCTCGAGCAATATTGTGGCAAAAAGTAGCTACTACAGAATTGTAATTAGGTTTAGCATACTTCCCAAAAATTCCTACTAATCTATAAATAATTGCAGAGTTATTAGTTTCGGATACTAAGGCTTCAATAATTTTCTCTGCAGCAAGCTTGCTCTTACCATAATCGCTATCATTTTCTGCCTGAATAGATGAAGCAAAAATCAGAGGAATATTTCGATTTGTATTTTTTATTGCATTACAAATTGCTGAGGTCAGCTCAACATTATTTGTTGTAAAATCGATGGGGTTCTTGGGTCTATTTTCACCAGCTAGATGTAATACTATATCCACTGAAGCGATTATGGCCGGAAGTTCATCAATAGAATCATTCCTGGTAAAACAAATTGTTTCAATATCAGGATCTTCACTTAAATGAAGGAGAATATTCCTGGCTATAAATCCATTAGAACCAGTAACTAAAATTATCTTTTTAGGCATACTTAATTATGAAGATTTATATTTTCACCCCTAACAATAGCTTGAATAAAATCTAGCTTCATTAATAAAGCCTTCATTCCATCTATATCTAACCTTGAAGTATTATGAGAATTATAGTCTTCTGCATTAGAAGGGTGCACCTCGCCTCGATCAATGAATTTACCATAGTTTAAGTCACGTAAATCTGGCGGCACACGATAATACCCATCTATATCATGAGCAGCTATCATCTCTTCTTTGCTAAGTAATGCTTCAAACAATTTTTCACCATGACGTGTTCCGATAATAGTTACTTTATGATCATAAGCTCCTGTCAAATCAAACAAAGCCTCAGTTAATGTTTTTATAGTGGCAGCAGGGGCTTTCTGAACAAAAATATCTCCCGGCTTTCCATGCTCAAAGGCATATATAACCAAATCTACCGCATCTTCTAAAGTCATCATAAATCTTGTCATTTCAGGATCAGTAATTGTTAGCGGCTGACCATTAAGAATTTGTTGAACAAACAGAGGTATTACTGAGCCTCTTGAAGCCATTACATTGCCATAACGTGTTACACAAATTCTTGTAGAGGAGCTTTGACGAGATTTAGCTACCGCAACTTTTTCCATCATTGCCTTGCTTATTCCCATTGCATTAATTGGATAAACTGCTTTATCAGTGCTTAAACAAATCACTCGTTCAACACCAGAACTAATAGCTGCTTCTAGAACATTATCAGTACCCAAAACATTAGTTTTAACTGCTTGAAGAGGATAAAACTCGCATGAAGGAACCTGTTTTAATGCAGCTGCATGAAATATGTAATCCACTCCTCTGACTACTGAGCGAACACTATCAACATCTCTAACATCTCCAAGATAAAATTTAAGTTTTGGATTGTTATACATTTTTCTTAAATCGTCCTGTTTCTTTTCGTCACGACTAAAAATTCGAATCTCTTTTATGTCTGAATCTAAAAACCGATTTAAAACTGCTTTACCAAATGACCCGGTACCACCGGTGATTAACAAAATTTTGTTCGAAAACATTTAAAAAAACTCCCTTCTATATATTTATAATAAAAACCTAGACATTGAAACTATAAAAGATACTTTTGAACTAACTCATCGCGTTTTGTGATGGTTGGATAGTTAATCAAAACCGCTTTATATGGTCCCTTAAAAACAAACAAACTACCGGCTGAAGCTCCTATTATTCCGCAGGATTGAATGAGCTCTCCAACATGATCTAAATTTCCTGCACCACCCACCATAGTTACTGGAATACTAACTAATTGCATAATTTTTTTTGCTAATTCTATATCATAACCATTCATAGCCCCATCACGGTCAATTGAATTTATAACAATCTCCCCGGCACCCAGCTTCTCAACTTCAGCAACCAATTCAAAAACACTGCGTCTTGTATTCAAGCTTCCATTATAAATTAGGGTATCATAACCTTTAGTTAAGCGTTTCTTTTTTACATCAAATACGACTACCAAGCTTTGGCTTCCAATCTCTTTTACGACATCTTGAATTAATTTTGGTTGCTGAATGGCGGCAGAGCTGATAGCAATTTTTTCAACCCCTAAACTTATAATTTTTTTTGCTTGCTCTGGGGTCTTAATGCCCCCTCCATAACATAAGGGCATTCTGCATTCAGAAGCAAGATTTCTAATCATACGGTAATCTGGTTCTATTCCATTTTTTGAACAGTCAATATCAAGAACCATTAGCTCATCAGCTAACTTTTCATTAAAAATTCTAACTGCATTAATAGGATCTCCAACATATTTTGGCGATTTAAAGTAAACTGTTTTAACAAGCCCTCTTTTCTGAATAAGAAGACATGGAATAATTCTAGGTCGAAGCATTTTATAGTTCTGTAAAGTTCTTAATTAGGCGCGTTCCAAAAAGATGGCTTTTTTCAGGATGAAATTGCACTCCGTATATATTTTCCTTTGATACTGCGCAGCTAAAATTAAATCCATAAGAGGCAGTTGCAGCGATATAATCGGAATTTGTACATTCGAAATAATAAGAGTGCAAAAAATAAAACCTTGCATTACGCTCAAGCCCAGAAAATAGAGGATGATTAAGTTTAGCTTCAACGTCATTCCAACCCATATGCGGTATTGCTAAATTAGAAGAGCATTTATTTAAACGAAATGAATTAACTCTTCCTGGCAACCATCCTAAACCTGGTAGGTCACCTTCATCACTAGAAGAAGCTAAAATCTGCATCCCTACACATACGCCTAATACTGGTACTTTTTCTAATAACACAAGTTTCTCGAGGCTCTCACGCATCCCAGATCGATTTAATAATTGAATTGCCTGATCAAATGCTCCAACACCAGGTAAAATTATTTTAGAAGCGTCATTTAAGTCAGCAGATGTTTGAGCAAGTTTGGCATTAACACCAATAATTTTGAACATTGTTAAAAAAGCCTGCACATTACCCAGGCCATAGTCTATTATCCGAATCATCTAAAAAATCTCTTTTCTAAACCTATTAATTTCAAAACATTTGTGCCAAGACCTATCAACCAACGCTTATTTCGGTAATTATGGTAGGTCTGATTTTTGCCCTCAAATATTTGTTGAAGCTCTCCGATCGATAAATCTAATTTATTAGCAACATATTCAAACTCTTTCAAAAGAAATTGTTCGTTCATTTCAGGCTTAGAAATTCTTTGCAAGGCTTCATCTCGAGTCATTTGATTGGTCATAATTAGACTAGAAAAATGTGCGCGCCTTTTTTCAAAACCAAACTTACGAGTTAACCAAAAATCTTCATAGAAGCGCGTAAAACGCGATTCATGGTGCTTGTGCTGGAATCTTTCCCATCCAAACAGTCTCTCTAGCTCATCTTCAGCATCTTTTTTAATATATTTTACAAGGTTAAGAGGCATTGCCACTTTCATGCCAATAATTTGTTGATAATAAATTTTTGAAACAAGAATATCGACCAATGGGAAAGATTTAAGCTCACCTTTTCCAAAGCGAGAAAAAATGTCATTAAATAGCAGCTTATCAATTCCAAGATAACCACCCCATTCTTCTGGTTCTCGACATGCTTCAGTGGAGAAATTGGAACCCGTAATTATAGTTTTGATCTTATATTTTCGTGCAAATTTATAAAGACTCGAAAAAAAAGCTGCATCTTGTGGGAGATCTTGGTCAGGTATTTGCGATAGAAGAAATGCTTTCTGAAGTTCTTTCATTTCTTCCCAGTTAATAACTTCTGTATAAAGATCCAGATTCAATCCATCCATGAGTTTTTCAATATTTCCAACAGCTTGATCAGTGTTCCAACCTGCATCAACATGAAAAAGTAGTGGACGCAACCCCATTTTTTCTTTAGCGATATAGGCAGCATAAGAACTATCCAGTCCACCGCTTAAACCAATAATGCAATCAAAATCCTTTCCAGCACCTTCCTTTTTAATTTTGTTAGCTAAAATCTGAAGAGAAGCTTCATTATTTTTTCCTTCTTCCCAATTAGGCAATATAGTTGATTCGAAATTAACACAATAATCACACAAACCTCTTTCATCAAAAACTATATTTGGATCTGAAGTATCCATTATGCAATTTTTGCATATTTGATATGAGCGAATTTTCACTGTTTGGCACTTAAATATGTTTTTGCAATAAATTCTAGAGTTTCATATGAGCAACGTTGCCAAGTGAATTGATGTGAAAGATTTATTGCTCTTTTTGTTATTTTGGATCTAAGTTCTGATGAAAGCAATATTTGCTCTATAGCATTAGCAATAGAATCTGAATTTTCAGGATCAAAGAAAACACCGCCATCCTCAAGAACTTCAGGCATTGGACCTCGATTAGAGCATGCAATTGGTAATCCTGAAGCCATTCCCTCTATTAGGGTGACAGGCATATTTTCACAGCTTGAAGCAAATATATATAAATCCATATCTTGAAGCAGCTTTGGTAATTTGTTGTGAGCCAGGAAACTTAATTGCTTAATAAAAATTCCCTTGGGATCCAATTTAGAAATGGATTCTTGAAGAAGTTTTAGAGACCTGCCTTTGCCTCCGCCAACGAATGAACAATGTAAGTTGTAACCTCGATTCCTTAGAGTAGATATTGCTTGTACCACCACCCATTGATGTTTATACATTTCCGTGTTTGAGACATATACGGCTCTTATTGGGTCAGTTTTATTTTTTGGAAAGTTATCTGATAATTTCAGTCTCCTAAATATAGGGTCAACACCATGAGGTATACATTTGTAATTTTGGATTTTGCCACATGAATATTGAATTAATCTGGCAGCATATCTAGTTAGAAAAATAACACCATTAGCCCTTCGAAATGCTAAATTTTGAATAACAAGTATTGCTAATAATCTGAATCTAAAAAAACTATAACCAAAATATCGCATGATTCCAGGCTCATAAGATAACATGTCTTGGCTTAAGACAATCAGGGGCTTGAATCGAGATAGCGTGCTTGCATCAGTGGCAAATATAATATTACAACCTAATAATTTTGCTTCTTTGGAAAGAGTGAATGCCTGCCATGTTAATTGCTTAAATAAGCCCTGTTGAAGCTCGGGAGGATTATGCTTAATTAGCCAAGAAAAATTCGGTAATCTATCAAGCAAAGATTTAAAAGCCCAAATATGTATCTTTTCAATGCCGCTTTTTGCTGGATCACACTCTGATAGAATTCCTATTATATGCGCTTGGGCACCGCCAGAACGATTACGAGAAGCATCAATTCCAACAACTAAACCCATATTTCTAATCTATAGAATTGATCATTTTGATTAAAATAAGATTTATTTGTATTAATCTCTATTGTTTTTATTTTAAACATAGTTTACAAAATCTCTTTATCATTTATCAATTAATTTTATTTTTTTTAAGAAAATCTATAGTTTCAGTCAAACCAGACTCTAACTTCACCATATCATTAGAGTTAATCCCAAGTAACTGCTCCATTTTTTTTATGGTTCCCTTGGATTGTTTGGGATCGCCCTCAGGAAGTTCTTTAAAAATTTTTGGAGATTTGCTGCCAGTAGCCTGTATGAGATAATCTGCAATGTAATTTATGGTTACTGATTTTCCGGTTAGTATATTGACCTGTTCACAAATAATCTGATCCCTAGTTATTGAAATGGCCTTATCAATTGCTGTAATTATATCCCTTACATAGATAAAGTCTCTTGTCTGAAACCCGCCATTAATAGTAATGTCTTGCCCTGAAAGGAGTCGATTGCTAAATATTGAAATTACTCCAGAGTAGCTATTTGTTGGGTCTTGCCTGGGACCATATACATTATAAAATCTCAAGCCAATACTAGAGAGGTTATAAAGTTGATAGGCTAATTTAGCATATAGCTCCATTGCATACTTGTCTGCAGCGTATGGACTTAATAAGTTGACTGAGGAATTGTTATCATCTCCAATTTCAAGATCTCCGTAAACTGCAGAAGAAGATGCAAATACTAATGGAGTACAAGAATTTCTACAAAAATCAATAATCTTGATGGCGCCAAGTAAATTTTGCGATGAGCTTGCCCCAAATTCATTAACTGATACTGGAACAGAAACTTGAGATGCTAAATGTACTACTGAATCTATTTTTTTTAATTTTTTGAAATCAAAATGTTCAATTTTTTCCTCATAAAAATCTAATTCTTCCATAATGGAGCATAAATTTGTTTTGTACCCAGATAATAAACTATCAACCACTGTTACTTTATGACCCTTCGCAACCAAATGCTCACTCAAATGAGAGCCTATAAATCCGGCGCCGCCTGTAATTAAAATATTCATTAGATGAAGGAAAGAATTTTAGTTTGTATTTTATACATAACTTGCCAAAAAACAAAAAACTACCGCACACCAAATTAAAAATAAAATAAATTAAAAAATTAACTTTTTAAAATTAAATTTTGTGCTTTTAAATATTCTTTAAAGTAAATTGTTAAAATAACGCAGTACAAGCCAATTGATGTAACTCTAAGCAATGAGCCATAATGTAATAAAGTTAACGTTCCCGCTAGAGCAGGCATCGCTAATATAATCAAATGAGGCTTATGGTTATCCTTGCTTCCTCTTAAATAACCTTGTTCAAACATATTATTCTTATTTTTCTTATGAACGAAGAAATAATAAATCGGAGAAAATAAGATGAATAATTGCAATAAGAATGGAACGATACCATAGGAGATCAATATTTTAAGAAAAGCAATTTCGGTAAACCGTAAGGGAACTTGAAAAGCAAAATTAAAACCAAAAAGAATTGCATGAACTGAAGATAAAACGCTATCAAAATTTAATGAGTTAAAAATACCGCCTCCCTCTAGCTCTCCCTGATCTTGCAAGATGTGATCAAGAAAGTAAAGATAATCGGATAAATAGTCTATTGCTAGCTTTGATATCAAAGCCCCAATTGTAATATAAATTAATAGTAAAGAAGTTCTTGATGAGGCTAATATCAAAAAAATTAATATGCTAACAAAAACTAAAATAACTATATTTGCCCCACTTCCTGTTAATAAAGTAGTTAAGAAAGCTAATCCATAAAATAAGAAATAAATATATTTAGATAGTATGCTTTTGGAGTGAATACACTTTGTTAAAAGTAAAATAGTACACATTACTAATATGTTTGCTGCATCATGATGGTGACCTTGATAGCCAGCAGGTAATAAATTTTCTCCAATCCTAGAATACTCCAGATCTCCGGGTCTAAGGGTTAGGATGGCAACTTCAATTGCATCAAAGCCCCCATCAATTCCTATTTTAAGAAATAGAAGAACTCCTAAAACTGTTACAGAAGTTATTGCGTAAACTATTCCATTAAGCCACTTGGATTCTAGTTTTAGCAATAAGAATATTGAGGGAAAAACAAAAAATGAGTATAACGTTCCTAGATCTAGTTTTTGATTAACAAGAATTTGAGCAATTGAAAAATAAACCCCAAAAAAGGCATTTAATTTTACAGCATTCCAGAAAAGAACAAGCTGTGTCCGGGGATTAGATCCTAACAAGTATAACAATGACAGGACTCCAAAACAGATTAATAAAAAGGCTGCAAAAGGATAAGCTATACTTGGACTTAAACCTAGATGATATACAAAGACACCTCTAAGAGATGCTAGGATTATTATGAAAGATATGAGGATGTGATTTATATTAACTTTTAATTGCAACTTATCTTGGCTCTTTAATTAATGTCTTTCCATATTACACTTTAGTTAAATGATCCTAATTTCTTAATAATCTTAAAATAATACTAATCAAAATCATATAAAAAGCTTTTACCGACTGAAATAATTTCTTGAAGCTGAGAGATTGCAATAAATCTGTCCGCGCCTTGGCAAAATTTCCTTTTAGATATTTGTACCTTCCAGAAATATAGTATAAGTCTTTCTCTAGTTGTTGGGACTCTTTTAATGAAAGATGGTGCTTAAAATCTTCAATAGCAAATTTATGAGGCACTGACATATCACGTTGTGACATGCCTTGCTCGTGCACTAAACACCCACCAAGAGATTTAGATATATAAAAAAAAGAGTTGGTTATTGAAGCAATCTTTAACCAAGTGTTGTAGTCCTCTGCTGCAACCATTTCTGGTTCTTGACTTATTCCGCCAACTTTAATTAGCAAACTCTTTCTAACTACAACACCTGAATTTGCAATAGGATTTCCCATAAGCAATAAATTTCTTAGTACTGGAGATTGAACCTTCTTACAACTCATTCTTTTCTTAAATATAGAGGGTCTTTCGTAAATAACATTTAGATTATGATAAATAAAATCTACATTATCAGACATGATATTTAAGCAAACTCTTAACTTCTGTGGAAACCACCAATCATCTGAATCTAAAAAAGCTATCCACTCTCCTTGAGCTTCACTGATCCCTAAATTTCTTGAGGCCGAGATTATCCCATTATTATTAAATTTAAATGACTTAATTCTTTTATCACTGAAATTCTTAATAATCTCATCAGTGTTATCAGAGGAGTAATTATCAATCACAATTGCTTCCCAATTTAAGTAAGTCTGATTGCAGACAGATTCAAGGGCTCGTTTTAGATATTTGGCATGATTAAAAGTAGGAATTACTACTGAAATCAATGGAGCTAAATTGGTATCCATTAATGCATATTAGTATGAAGACTGATTAGGATTATAATCTAATCTTAAGAAAAATTGTTATTACAAAAATGAAGAAGGTTATCAATTTCATCAAGATTGAATCTATCATCGGTTTCAATCCCCAGTAAAGATAAATTGCTGTTTTGATAACAAAAATCATGTTCATGATCTCTGCTTGATCTGGCAGAAGATATTAGCTCTGGTTCAAAATTTAATACTTGCTCACATCTTTGTTGAACCAGCCTAGCCATCTCTATAATTGATTTTGAAGTACCAGTTCCTAAATTGAATATATTTATCCCAATAGGTTTGATTTTTGAAGAAGTAAAAGCAGCTATAACTCTGCATACCTGTTCCAAGCTAATAAAATCTCTAAATTCAAGACCGCTGGATTTAAGAACTAACTTATTGGTTTGGACTGCTTGTTTGCATAAATTATTTATTAAAAGCATCCAACAATTAGCGTTGAGATCTTTTGGTGCACCAAAAGCATTTGATAAACGAATGACAATACTCCACATCTTTGACTGATCCAGACAAAGGATCTCATTTTCTCCAGCAAGATGTGAGGTTGCATATGGGTGAGTATTAATGGGAATATTTTTTTCAGAAATAAATCCAGTTAGTTTGCTAGAATATACATGGGCAGTAGAGATGTATATAAATCGAGCTACACCAGCATTAAGAGCGGCCTTTGCAAATTTGCCAGTTGATTTTCCATTAAAATTCAAAGCGCCAATAGGATCAGCGACACAATCTCTAGCGTTCATTCCAGCTGCATGAATAACTATGTCAACTCCCTTGCAAGCTTTCTCAAGAGATGCCATATCATTCCAATCTATTTCTATAACCCCTGCATCAGGCA
>Ga0222714_10006851_pt1 | contig 10553 bp, 8 predicted proteins | sample C33_3DmetaG_FD_165048 | JGI IMG/M metagenome (GOLD analysis project Ga0222714, IMG submission 165048) | Estuarine water microbial communities from San Francisco Bay, California, United States - C33_3D | ecosystem: Environmental > Aquatic > Marine > Unclassified | place: USA: California... | reverse complement strand
CTGTGTTGGATTGGCAACTCCGATACCTACGTTGCCACCATACAACTGCAACCGAAGTGGGCTTGTACCGTCCGTCATCCACAAAACGCCACCGTTCGCATCCGTCGTAAACCCTAGATACTTACCGACGGACGAGTTGTATGCATACAATGTCGTGTCATACACATAACTCGATGCACGACACGCAAAACTTCCAAAGACGTCTAATGTGTACGAACCAGCCGTCGAGCCAATCGCAACGTTGCCGCTGTTGTAATAGATACCGCTTGCAACCGTCGTCCATTGAGACGATGAGACGGTGATAGAGCCACCGAGTGAAACGGAACTCCCGTTGATAGTGATAGCAGAATTTGCGAGCGCACTATTCGCAATCGCCGTAAATCCTGCACCAATCGCACCACTCGTTAGCGTACCGACCGACGTGAGCGACGAATTGACGACACCGCTCCCAAGTGTTGTCGCCGTGAGTACGCTGACAGGCGAACCACCCGCATTGTCAATTGTATACCCATTCCCAAACGCGACACGCGCTCCGCTATCAAAGCGTACGTTGTTGGTAAAGAAATAATTTGCGCCGCTAAACGTACCCGCCGTGACGTTGTTTGCCGACACAGAGCCAACAGACGGAACCGCCCACGTGCCATCTGCCCGTAGGAAGTTTGACGTTCCACCACCTGACGCTGGCGCATATCCCGCCGTGCTTGTCGTAAAGTTCGGAGGTGTTGCCCAGAATACATCACCCGTGGTACCAGATGAGCGAAGGAACTGCCCCGACGTACCCGCCGACACGACATCAAACGCGCCCGTGCTTGGGTCATACACCAACACCCGAGTACCCGTACCCGATACCGTGTAACTCGTCTTGTTGGTTCCGCCGTTCGCAATCGCAACGATACCCGTGACGTTCGCCGCGCTTCCGCTGATGTTGCCAGTAATTTTGCTCCCGGCAAGCGACGTAATCCAAGACGGGTTCGCATAGGAACCGCTTGTCGAAACCGCATCCGTAATCCCGTAACCCGCAATCGTGGTAGGCGTTCCCGTAATCTTCGACCACGCCAACGATGTAATCCACGACGGATTTGCATACGAGCCACCCGTCGATACGCCGTCCGTAATACCGTACCCCGACAACGTAGTCGGCTTGCTTGTAATACTAGAGAACGGAAGCGACGCCGTGAGCGTACCCGAAACCGTTAGGTCATTCGTAATCGTATACGACGTGCCACTAAACGTTCCCGCCGTGACTGACGACGCCGGGATGCTTGGCGTTTGGAATCGCGCGGTAGTCGCACCCGTCGCCTGTAGAATCATTCCCGCCGTCAGTCCGCTGACCGTATGGTCGGGACCGAGCGCCGTCGTCGTCGCGAGTACGTGCTGTCCGGGTGCGGGATTCCCCCACGCCAACGCGCCAGCGATATACATCAACGCCTGACCATTACTCCCGGATGGCGCGATAAAGAACGAACCGCCGACGCCATCATACGCCATCACCCGTTCATTGATGATGCCGCTAAACGTCGCCGCATTGAATCCCGTGCCGCCGTAATTCTTCGCGACGCTTGACCCCTGCCACGTACCCGTCGCAATTGTTCCCACACTTGTAAGCGATGACGCCGTGACGTTCGCCGCCAACGTTGTACCCGTCAATGACCCTGCCGGAGCGGACCCATTGAGCGTTGCCGTCACTACGTTTGCGCTAAAATTTCCAACCGCATCACGCGCGACGACCTTGTTGTTTACGCTATTCGACGTCGCATCGACCGCCACCGTTTGCGCCGACGTTCCATCGTAAAACGAATCTGGCGTCCCCGTGAGATACGTTCCAAACGTAAGACTCGACCCACCCGAAATGATGGATGGTCCCTCACTCAAAATGAGGTCATCGGGAATCGCAATAGGTGACGCTGACCGCGACGGTCCTGGCGCTCCGTCAAGAAAACCAGAAAGACGATAGAAAACTCGGTACCATCGCGTCACGTTATCCGACGGCAAGATATCCGCGAAGTATCCCGTGAGTGGCAGAAGCACCGCAATATCTTCAAACGTACCCGGAGAACCGCTAACATTTGGCGCGCGCTGTATGACGACGTTGTATCCTTCAATCGCGCCAATCGACAACACCACGCCCGTCGTGGCTCCCGCATTTTCGAATGAGGTAATGACCTTCATTCGCGGAGGTGCTGGACATGACGTTGTATTGATTGCCGCCGTCGTTGCCGTCGTCGTTGTAATCCCCGAATACGCGCCCGTTGTCGTATCCTTAAACGCGACGCCAAACGTATACTGCGTTGACGGCAACAGGTCGCGCACAATTTGCGTAATAGAACCAGCCGACGACGTACCGATACGATACGCCGTCCAATCCGCAGGGGCTGACGCTCCGGGATATGCAAAGATATCCATCGGGTCGAGCGTATTACCATTCAACGACCACGTGAGCGTCATTGAATTTGCTGTTGCAACACTCGCGGTCAATCCGGTTGGCGCAACCCAACTGCCTAACGTGACGTCTTCCCAATTCGTCCACAACGACGCGCGTAACTCCGCCTTCTCCGTGCGCATACGCACCCATACACGACTTCCGGGAGGCGCAATAGGGAGAAGGAACGCTGACGTCGGAATCGTACCCGGACGAAACCGCGTATACACCGTTCCCGTTTTCGTCGGTGACGTCGGTGACACCTGATACTGCACCGCCAACGTAACCTGTGCGGAATTGAGCGTCGTCGCATTGTCTACTGTTACCGTCGCAATACGTCGCGGGTCTCCGCTCCACGCTCCGACGGTGAACGTTGGCATCGCTGGCTGTTGGTCTACACCAGAGTCGACCATCTTAAAGATGGGTCCTTCCGGCATTTCCGTTCGCCGCACAATCTGCGCGATGCGCGTCCCGACGTTCGACTCGCCGATGCGATAGTTCTTATTCGGGTAGTACGGGATATCGATGATAACTTCATCACCAATCTGCAAGTTTGCCGCCGCAGAATTCGCGAGTACTTGCACCTCACTCACAATCGCGCCACGCCCAAACCTATCAAATCCTTCTTCAACAATTCCATCAAAGAATTTCGTAACCACATCCGGGGACAACACAAACGCCGTTGTAAGAACCGTCGCTGACCCGTCGTGTACCATACCCGGAAACGTGTATGCAACCTCTCTCGTTGCCAACGTTGTATTGCCTACATTCTGTCGCAACAGCGACGCCTCAACCTGCACCATGCCATCCGCAGGTGGGTCCACTTTGTTGTCCGGGTCCGGTACAAATGGCACCAACGCTTTAGACGTCAACTTAAAACTTGTTACCAGCGTCGCCTCATCAACATCAAACACCACGGGTGGCGTGTCGCCGACAATATCGTTTGCGCCAATCGTCACGCTTGGTGCAATGCTTCGCGCAATTCGCGTCGGAAAAAATTCCTGTTGCCCATTGCTATTTGTACGCGCAGAAAATCCGAACGGTCCGAACAACGACTCGGACAGAAACTCACTCATGTTGACAGGTTCGGTAATCCGCAACGCAAGCGTAACGTCATCACCGATTGCTTGCTTGGTATTGTTGAGCGACGACGTACTGTACGGAATACTCACCGTGCTATACAACTTTGCAACGATATCGACCGGATGCTCGTTGATATACAACGGGTTAATCTCTGACACTTCGCGCTCTAGAATACGAACGCGCACTCGCTCATTTGTAGGTGGATACGACACCGACTGTCCGGGGTCTAGCTCCACGTATACAAAATTTTGACGACTGATATCGGGTCCAAGATTTCTATCACCCGCACCCGACGAACTGTAAAACGCCGGAGTAAACGCCGCGCGCACGGAACCGTACCACGTTCCCGTGCTACCCACCACCATAGCCACCAACTTCGGATATGCAAAGACGTACTCACGATTGCGCAACTGTTCATAGTTTGCGCCAGTTAACGACGCAATGGGTGGCAACCTTTCGAGAAAGTTGCGCGCGTCATACATGAATCTCCCAAACGTCGGGTATGGGTTTCGCGCGTATGACGGTGGGTCATACGCCGCCTGAAACGCCAACGCCAGATATCCGCTTTGCACTTCGCGCCACAGAAATTCCCAACCGCCAGACGCGCGCAACGGTCCGAAGTTTTCAATGACCGGACCACCCAAAATACACCCGCGATTAGGAAACTCTAGACGCTCACTTACTGTCGACCACGTAAACGCCGTATGCGTAGACTCTACGCGACGCGAATCGGAAACCGTCAACGCATACGTAATAGCATCCGTTTGACGAATGTTTGTCAGATATCCAAACATCCAAATACTCCACGACGACCCACCATCGCGCGTACACTCTAGCTTCGCGCGACGCGACAACAACTGTTGCCGATAGTTGTTGTCTTCGAGTTTGTTCGTAATAAGACGAACCGTTCCCGTCGCCGTGCTACCCGTGACGACATCCGCCACTTCGACAACATACGCACCCGAGCGCACACCGCCCGTCAGTAAGTCAACTTCTTGCCCATCGCCATTCGGAGCGTTGACGATATACGGATTGTCGTCGCCACGAATAGACGTGATGTACGGTTCGCCATTGAACAACTCTGGCGTCACACCATCTGTCTGGTAAATCGTAAGGCGAAAAGCGATGTTCATCTATGCTCTCTATTTAGTATTCGCAAATCATCGCGCTTGGCGATGCATCGACATTGATTAGCACGAACGTCATCGAATACAACAGCAACGCCTTATCTTGAAGCGCAATTGACACATCGCCACCCGGAGCTAAGCAACACGTATCGTATACATTGTTGTTGCTATCTTCCGTATCTACTTCCACCGTTCCGCCACCAAGCAACCATGCCTGACACCGCAACATGTCATCCATCTTGGTATTCGGAATCTCGTTCATCGTAAACGACGCGCCGTAATCCGTACGAAATGCAAACTGATATCGCATCCCCGTACCGAGTGCTGTGGTCGCGGGACCAATGGGCTTTTGAAATGGCGTCCAATCCGCAAAGCGCGAACCAAGTCCGTCGCTCACCGCCGTCGTGCCATTGTCGAGCGTGACGCTTCCAACGTCATCTGTGAAAGAGATAGAAGCCATTACGGAAGTCTCCCACGATTGTTGGCCTTATTCATCAATTCTTGAATAGCGCGCTGTGCCGACGGGTCATTCGGTCCAATGACGGTGACGTTCATCGGGGTCATCGGATTCATACCCGAACCCGTCGTTGCAGACGTAGAACCAAATACCAACTGTGTCGTGGGTAATCCGGGTGCTACACTATTGCCACCGAACGACCGCACACTCGACGCCGCTCCGCCTTTCTGACCGCCAAACATTCCACGCGCTACACCCTTCAACGCCGACCCCGCCGCAATCAACGCAATCGCTGCGACGAGTGACGTCTCGGGATTCAAGAAGGTGAGACCATCCATGATGGTTTTCATCAATCCCGCAAACGTCGCCGACTGCGTACCGAACGCAATCATCGCGTCACCAAGTCCCGCGAGCATCATTGACGACATCGCTTTAAATCCTTCACTAATACTACCCGACGCAATCGCCTGTTCGATGCCACCCGTAATACCGCCAACAAGGGCCGCACTCATGGTTTGCTGAAATGTCGTTTGCATTTCCAACGCCAACGCCTCAGCTTCACTTAAGATAAGTGGCTTTGCCGCAGGGATTAGACCAGCCAGCTTTGCCCGCAAATCTTGCAAAAATGCACCACGTGGCTGTGGTGTAAAAAACGTCATCCCCTCGCGCTGACCGAGTTCCTCAATTGTCGGCTTCTTGCGACCACCCGAACCAAATGCGTCGCCCATTCCACCAAGTGCGCCCGACATATCACGTGCGGCACTCGTACCCATCACCACTTCCGTTCGCCAATCCCTTAAACGATTCTGCAATCCTTCAAAATAGGTATCGTTTTCCGATACCTTCTCGTTCATATCATCAACCATCCTCCCAATATCATCGCCAATACCGGGAAGCAGAGTGCCAAACGCACCTATAAACGTCAATGCCGCCGCACCAATTGCCGCAAAGAATCGCACAATGGCTAGGCCAACTTGAGCAACCAATGAACCAATGGTGACGATACCCTTTATAAAATTCTCGAAGACAAACTGCACTGGTCCTTTTAATACGCGCACCATGTCATTGATGGCGTTGATTGAACCAACCATCGAGTTACCAGTTTTTTCATTTGCCTCAAACAAATTCCCGAACTGTTCGCGCAATGCCGCCAATGCACCGCCCAACGTATTGCGATACGCCTCCGCCGCTCCATTGAGGCGACCTTCCAACTGTTTAAGAATGATGCCTTGCGCTTCCGTAACGCGCCCAGACTCCGCCAACGCTTTGATATACTTCTGTTGGTCTTCGGAAAAGAGGCGCGTCTGCCTATTGAGCGCCGTCAGTCCATTCGCAGGGTCTTGCAACGCCTTACCAACCATCGACGCCGCGCTCGACAAATCAATGCGCAACTTGGTTGCAAGGTCAAGAATCGCTGGCAAACTCTGTTCGTAAATCGCACCACTAATGTTGGTATACATCAACAATAGTGCTTGCGCCGAGCCAATGGCTTCATCGCCAAACGCGCTGACATTCATCAACGCTTCCGCTTGCTTGTTCAACGACTCAATGGTTTGACCGCTCGCGCCATTCGTCGCCGCTAATGCGCTCGCCAAATCCGCCTGTACGCGCTGTGACTCCGCCGTCTCTGCAACAAACTTATTGAGCGCATACGTCACCGAAGCAAACGTCGCTACCGTCTTTGCAACTTCAGCACCAAGAGTGCGCAACGATGCTTTGAGCGTTGCCGACCCCTCTTCCTTCAACAACAGCGAGAGTGCCATCACATCAACCATCTGTATCCCCTCGCGTGACAGGTTGCAACGACTGATGCGCTTGCATCATTTTTTTCATACGCTCGCGCGCATCATCCATCATATGCGATAACTGTCCCGCCGCCTTTAGATATCGCATCTCCATCTTTTGTAAGTCCGCAGGTTGGTGGAACGCTATGGCAATCATGCCAGCCATATCCGTACGCTCCCCCAACCGTCGCACCCTTTCCTCTTCCTCCATCGACATCAACTCATAATACGTCCACAACATCAACGCGAACGGACTCTTCGCAATCACATCAATACGTTGTCCCAACTCTTTCGCACATACGACAAGAACTCGTCGCACATACTGTTCATACGTCCACTCCACCGCAACGGAACCACCCTTTTGCTCCGTTGCGGTTTTTAGTTTTTTTCAATCGCCTTTGCAATCATCGCTTCGACTTCTTCCACCGAATTGCGCGACAATTGCACCACCGCCGTCAACTGCTCCAACGACAACCGCCGAACCTCATCTTCCGTCAAATCGGGACACGATGACCGAACCACTTCTAGCAATGCCTCTAGAAGAAGCGCCCCGCTTTCATCCTTCGTTCCGTATACCGACGCAACCTTATGCGCTGATGTACCAGACAGAGGATGTACCACAATCTCGCGCCCGAACAACTTGACGCGCGGCAAACGTGACGGGCTGACTAGACTATCGAGGTCGATGAGTGACATTGGTTGGTTAGTAGTGGAATACTACGGGTTGACCGTCGCGAGGTACTCAATACGATACGGCGCAGTCCCGGTGCCGTCATAGCCAGCCCACTCGGTATCAAGGCGAGCTTCGACTTCGATTGCAATCGCAATCTCGGCACCATCCTGTGAGGTGATGTCATACTTCGTCACCATCGCCGACGGGAACCGAACCTGCACATACTCACCGTTGCCACGGAGCCACAACGCGCGCACATCAGCGAGGTACGACGTCATGAGTTCACCCGCCGCCACCGGAGCGTAAGACGACTGCGCGCCCGTCCACTCCCCCGCCGCCGTATCCGTCGCCCCCGGCTCAACCTGCTGAACGTTGGTCGTCGAATACTGGATGCAGGTGCCGGAAATCTTTGGCATCATCATCGTCTTGCGGTCGAGTCCCTTCACGGGCGAACGCTTGCCATCAAAATCAATGTTGCGATACGTGATGCCGGGGTCAAACTTCAGTCCGCCAGCAAACGCGCCGAACACCGTCGTGCCAACATACAGCACACCGGAGTCGAGTACGACGTCATCCGGGAACGCCGTGGTAAAACCAGTAAGAGGAGCAGTCATCGCATTACCCTACGTAAAAAGTGAACCACCTATTGCGCTTCCGCGCGGGACGTCAACACTACAGGCCACAAAAACAAATCGTACACACCAACTACACCCACCACATTGCTATCGGCTGGCGTAGAGAATTGCGGAAGCGTTTGTCGATTCCTCGACCGCCCAACCGTCAACCCCGAACGCGCATCCGTTAGCGATGTAAGGCATTGGTCGACGATATCCATCGCAGATTCCACCAACGGCAACTGCGACTCCGGCTTCCCAATGCATTGCACCTCTAGCGTTGCAATCTCCCTATATCCATTATAAGCCGATTGGCTCGTTCTATTCAATAGCAACGTGATATACGGGAATACAACGGGCGATGGCACCGCGCGAACGTATACGCGCTCCTGTTCCCCAATGAAGTCGCCCAACCGCTCGCCACACGACGACGTATACGCGAGCAACGTATTACGCAACGTCGCGTAGATTTGCACCGTCGATGCCGTCGATGGCAACTGCAACGTATTAGGTACGACGTATTTCGGCTTACTCATCCAAGTTTACCTAAAGAACGTTTGACAGTCGCCGCGAACAACTTTCTACCGTTTTCACGTTGTTCAAGTGCGGTCGGCATCCAAATCTTCACGGGCGGTTCCTCTTCACCCGTAAACACATTGTAATGCCCCATCTCCCAATACAGCGCCTCGATGAACTTGGTGCCGACTCGTATCTCATACGAATCGTTTACCTTTTCCGGCTCCGTGCGATTGATACTCGCGCGCACTCCCAACGTGTGACGAAACGCTCCGCCTTTATAGTAATCAGCTTCAAGGTGCGCTCTTTTAACTTCACGTACGAGCATATTCGCTACCGCCGTAATACCATCACGCGACGCCTTATCGTACGCCGCAAGCACTTGCCGCGACTTATCGACTAGGGTATACATCGCTCGCTTCATTGCGCGTACCGTGGCTCCGTCACAACCAGAGGCGTCACGACTCGCAAATCGTTAAACGCTCCCGCCATCACAATCTGATAGATAGTCTGTCCAACATATGGCGTGAGCGCAGGTTGAAGCAACGGCGCATGCACCACTAGGAAATAGATACCCGGATGATTCTCTGCCTCTGACATCACCAACGAATCAAGCGTCGCAATAGGCGTATTGCCATCCGTATCCTCCGCGAAGGTGACCGTCGCATCCTGTTCCGTCCACAACTCGTAGCAATTCGTCGCGTCGTCGTAATACCGCAACTCCTGACGCACTAGGTAGCTATTGTCCGGCTGAATCTGCTTGCTAATCGTTGTCATTACGGCCTTCCCTCCGACCTATCAAAAGCAATGATGTACGGTCCGCTCTCATCATTCGACCGCACGTAGGCACCCGACCCCTCAATCAACTGCACGTACTCGTCTGACAGGTCGCGACCGCGCGCGCGATACACCTTTTGCTTTAGGAGCGTCGCATCGTATCCCGTAAACGTGAACGCACCCGCGCCGTGTACAATAGACCACTTTGCCGCCGCATCCTGACCGCTTAATGCAAACGCACCGACCGCCGACTTAATCGAGATGTGGGCGCGCAACGTGACCGCTTCACCAACCAACGTGTACGACGTACCCGCACTTGCGCGCACAATACCCCGTGCCGCCGTACTACCCGTCAATACAAACGCGCCGACATCGCTCACTCGCGTCGTGTCATACGTCGCCGCCTGACCCGTCAACGTATACGAACCCGCATCACTCGCGCGCGTAATACTACGCGACGCAACGTATCCACTCAACGTATACGACGTTCCCAACGACGCGCGCACAATACTCTGTGCCGCCACTCCGCCAGCCAACGTATATGCTCCCGCTCCATTGACGCGCGACCAATGAGCCGCCGCGCTTTCTCCGGTAAGCACATACGCCGCGCCATTTGACGCGCGCGTCAGTACCGCATAACTCTCATGCCCCGTGACCGCATACGCGCCATCATACGCGCGCAGATACCGCTCCGACGACAACAACGCCGCCTGACCCGTAAGGTAGAACACCATCGGAATAGGATTGATATCGTACGATACCGCCAATCCCGCAGGCAATCCCGCATACGTAAACAAACCAACGCCGCCGTATCGCGACGTATGATAGAGATTTGGATATCCCGTCCACATGAACGCGCCGGAATCGCTCACAACGACGCGCTGTGTATTGATACTTGCCGCTTCGCCCGTCAACGAATACGACGTCGCGTTACCGTATACAACGCGCGCCGTCTCGACGGTTGCGTCGTAACCAGTAAGAACAAAAGATGCGGCACCACTCGCGCGCGTTGTTTGCTGTCGCGCCACTTGGCCCGACTGCACAAACGTGCCAACCGCCGCGCTTACCTGACGCGACGTATTGAGTGATGCCGCCTCTCCCGT
>Ga0222714_10006850_pt1 | contig 10554 bp, 9 predicted proteins | sample C33_3DmetaG_FD_165048 | JGI IMG/M metagenome (GOLD analysis project Ga0222714, IMG submission 165048) | Estuarine water microbial communities from San Francisco Bay, California, United States - C33_3D | ecosystem: Environmental > Aquatic > Marine > Unclassified | place: USA: California... | reverse complement strand
GCGTCATGCGGCGAACAAACATCAAACGACGCTGAAACTGTCGGAACTTCAGCAGTTGTCAGTGATGAAACAACTGAATTTAGTGTGTTGGCTTTATCTTTGGTTGAAGTAGCCAAACTTGACCAGCCAGTTGATGCCGCGTCTCGTTTTGGTGACCCAGCTGTTTACTTCGTCGCGCGCGGCGGCACAATTCACAAATTTGTTGACACTGGTTTAGAGAGCGAGCCAGTGCTCGACATTTCAGATCTAACCGAAGGTCAAGGTGAACGTGGCTTGCTGGGTCTCGCATTTTCAACCGATGGATCAATTGCTTTCATTAACTACACCAATCTTGATGGCGATACAACGATTGCATCACTGAGCATCGGTGACAGCGGTGAATTTGCTCGCGAAACTTTAAAAACAATTCTCGTGATTGATCAGCCGTTTTCTAATCACAACGCGGGCGACATTATTGTTGAACCGAGCGGAATGATTCTTCTGCCGATGGGTGATGGCGGGTCAGCCGACGATCCCCTGCGTGTTTCTCTTGATGATTCGTCACCGCTCGGCAAGATTTTGCGCGTCGACCCTAGTGACGGCAGTTATACGATTGTCGCTCGTGGGTTGCGCAACCCTTGGCGAGTTGATCTTTTTGACGATCGCCTGTGGATTGCAGATGTTGGGCAAAGTGAATTTGAAGAAGTAAGTGTGCTCAATGATCTAACAAAAATTACACGCACGGCGCAAATCGTTGACTTTGGCTGGAGTGCCTACGAGGCAAACAAAGTTTTCAACAAAGATCAAACGAGTTCTGGTCATACTCCTCCGTTGGTTTCGTATAAGCATGGCGACAACGGCTGCTCGATCAGTGGTGGTGCTGTTGCGACAGCAGGCTCGTTGCGCAACCGTTTCGTTTTTGCCGATTACTGCAGCGGACGGTTGTGGTCGATTGCAACTGACAAGTCAGCACCAAAAATGACATTGCACTTCGATGACCTCGACTCGCCGAGTGCCGTCGTTCGCGCCAACGAAAACATCTACGTTCTCTCGCTAACCGGCACAATCTGGCAGATTCGCAACTAACCCCACGCCAGCCTCAACCTGAGGAAGTTAAGTCCTGCTTGCTTTGCTTCTCGCCTGCTCAAATCGCGCGTGCAACTCGCGGGTGATTACAGTCGTTGAGATGGCAAATGAGAAATTGGCGACAAAAACCGAGACAGTAACTAGCAAGCATCGCGAGATTGCAGAAAAAATAGTCAGCAATCAGATTGGTGCCGCATCACCAGCAGTATCACCAGACGGCACACAAATTGCATATGTTGTGACGCGAGTTGATTTCAAAGCGAACAAGTATCGCTCACAAATTTGGTTGGCAAACACCGACGCTCAATGACGCGATAGTCGTATCGCCGTCAAGATTGGTGTAGTTAAAGAAAGCAATTGATCCGTCGATTGAGAATGCGAGACCAAGCAGACCGCGTTCACCCTGACCTTCGGTTAGACTGAGAATACGATTATTTCAACACCTAGCCATTGCTTTATTCGATATCTGTAGCGATACACATGTTCGCGATCTCTGGCTTGCTATCGGCTAATCGTCGAAGTAGTTGCAACTGGGATAGCTTGCTTGTTAAAGATTGGGTCTTCATCTCGTTGTTCTAGATTGCTATTACAAACTGAGTTAAATCAACTCATATGCCGAACGTATACGTAGTGAATATCTTTGACCTTAAATCCTTGTTCAATATGGTTCTTAAACACTGCAAGATTGTTTGAGGAGATATTAGAACTAATACACAACAAGCTTCGTTTCTTTGCTTCAACTAGTAAAAGATGTAAAAGCACATTGCCAAAACCAGGGAAATTCGAGGATGGATAGAGTCCTGCGAGTGCGCAATATCCAATCCTATTCAGACCAACTCGTAACAAAAAGAATCCTATTCGTTTGCTTTTTGCTCGTACCTCATAAACCGATCCGCCCTGGGAAATCTCATCAAGCATCCAATTGACGTACCGAGTTGCGGCTTGGTTACGATTGAACTTAGGGTCAAGACGTACGCGATCAGTCTTGAACATGTCCGATCGAATTTCTTCCGATACCCGTTCAATTTCGCCTTCGTCGATCATCTCATAATCACACACTGAAACCATTCGATCAAACAACCCTTCAGGTGGTTTTATCTCTAGCCCGTGCTCAACTTTAATGCTGCACTCAATATGAAAAAAATTGGCGCGTTGAAGTGCATTCATTACGTCAACACACGCAACTGGTACCTTTACCACCTGATACCCCAATGGCAATTCCTTCAATTGCTTCATTACGGCATCTCCGCTATCGCGGGAGTCAACCGTAGCTTCGGTACATACAACACCGAGGTTTCGCAGTTCCCAAACAGCATTAACGATTTTCATGTTTGCCTGTCAAGATTTTGCTACAATTTTTCAGATGGGACACTATTCGAATTCAGATAACTGAAATCAATCTGCTGAGCGTAATGATTAAATCATAACCATCCCAATTAAGCGTAAAATCTAGTGTTTTACCAACTGGTACTACGCGGTCGACTCCTGTCATCCGTTTCTCATGGACATAATTTGCCAAAACACTAGGTGCAACTCCAATGCAGGACAGAGTTTGAAATCGATGATTGACAATTTTAGCTAACACATCGAAATTTGGTGCTTGAAATTCAAAAAAGCAGCCAAAGCTTCCGCGCCATTCCTCAATTCCAGATTCTAAAGATCCAATTTCAATTCGAGTTATTAAGTTGTCATTGGATTTTACTAATTGAGATTTAGCGTTCTGACTAACAAACTTATAAGCCGTTGTAAGCTTGTCAATGGCGGAAATAGTCTGAAGTTCGTACTTGGATTCAACCACTGATTGAAGTTGATTCCAGAATATCTCCTTTGCTTGCGCAACTCGGACATCTGACCCAATCCATAAGATTAAGTGAGGCGCGGTGCAAGCATCCTGGTCAAAAAGATATGTATCGTTGAAAAAACGAGCCGCGGTTTTGGAGTATCCGCCTTCTGACAGATATCCGTCAGCTTGTATCACGCATAATGAGTATCGATCAGCGAAAGTCACATCAAAGGCCCTTTGTGATATTGGTGACTTGCGAATCTCCTGAATGCTTCTATCTCCTCCCCAAATCACACGAACATCGCAACGTTGCGATAATTCCGTTGTGAGTTGACTTTCATTTTTGTCGTAGCGTATGAGAGCAACATGGTTACATAACTCAACGAAGTTGGGGGTCTTCAATAAATATTGAAAGACATCAGCTATCATTCTCACCTGAACAAATTCTGCACTCGGAACTCGAACAATGTTTGCGTTCCCCGCGAGTAGCCCAACTGCAAGAGTGTAAGCGAAATTTACCGGGACATTTTTTGGTGCTACATGAAAAATTACTCCTCGGCCCAAACGCCTACCGAAATCCAAATATTTCGCTTTCATGGTTGAAATTGATGATTTGCGGCACCAAAAAGCAAAAGCAGCCACATCTGGAAACTCACGTAGATGCGACTGAGCCATCAGTCGCTCCGACACTTGATTGAGCAGATCAATTACCAGAGGTGAGAATGGTGCCATCGGACGCGCATCAAATAAGTCATCAAAATTAGCCATAGTAGGGTTGACTAAATTAGTAAAACTTTTAAATGTGTCTAACTTTGATTGGTTCATCTCTAGCCAGTATTGACTGTCTTTGAGTTGTAGGTATCACTGCAACCGCGCGGCTCCGCATTTTTAATTCGACCCATAACTCGAAAATATTTGCCAAGGCGACCACATAGACAGTCGTCCTCACCCAAAATTATTCCCTCATCCTCAGTTAGAAGCGCGTGCCCGGGGTAGCTCAGAGGAAGGATCGAAACCAACTCGATAATACCGATCTCTCCAAACTCGACAGGTTTGAAATCAAAGCCTCTTCGAATAATGACATCCGAGTAAATAGACGTGTGAAGGTGTCCTCGCTCGCACTCCATGTATATTGATCCAGTTTGTTCAACCATTCCGTAATAATCATGCACTCGCTCTAAGCCCGACACCTCGTTCAGCTTTTTACGAAATACCGAAGATTCAACTTTTTCATCCGCCATTTTTTTCCACCCCCCACCGTGAATAAGGACGGCTCTAGAAAGATCAAGGGCTGATTCAATTCGAGCGAGCTCTTTATAAAGGTGTTGCCAAACCATGAATGTGAAACCGAATAGTAATACTTGTTGGTTCTGGTGTTTTTCTAAAAACGAACTAATTCCACCAAAATCAAGCCGCATCTCTTCATCTAAACCAAACATACGATCTTTTGCAAATATTGAGAACCCAAGAATTCCTGCGCCCCTCGCAGAGAAAAGGCTTCTGTCGCCAACCACATTTGAACTATCGATGATAATCATCGGCATTCGGTTGTTGCCAATGAAATCAGTCACTATACGCGTTAGTGCTTTAGTTTGGTTGGCTACCGTGGATTTATCAAGATGAATCCGTGAGGCAGATTGGCCGCTGGTTCCACTAGATGTCATTGTTTTAAACACATCTTTAGGCTGAACGCTGCGCAACGTTAATTCTTTGAACAACCTGGCGGGCAGATATGGAATGTCTAAGTACGACTTTGTTGATTCTGCGCTAAATCTACTTGCATCTAAGATATTTTTATAGGGTACACAATGCTCCATATGATGAACTGTTAATTCAGTTAAGGCCGCAGACAGCATTTCAAATTTTTCGTCCTTACCAAGTGAGTACGGAGGAATCGAGTGCCATTTGTTAAAATCAATCATGAGGTTCTTTCATAGTAAGGTTTTGATAGTCAATTTTTCCTGACAAATTCCGTGGAAGTGATCCAAGTACATAAACTTTGAACGCAGAAGAATGGATCCCAGTTAGACCGGCTATATGTTTTCGGACTATCTCCTGCTTGCTTGCATTGGTTATCCAAATTGAAACCTCATCTTCAACGCCAGTACACGCGGTTTCACCAACGATTGTCTCTAATCTCTGCTCGATTTCGTCAAGACTTACACGCTTTCCAAACACTTTTACGAAACGACTTATGCGTCCGGTAATAAAATAAAACCCATCGGAGTCCCTATAAGCAATATCACCTGTTAGTAAAGTCCCCCCATTTTCATCGCCCTTCGACAAATCAAGTCGGCTACCGGCATACCCCATAGATACATTTGGTCCCCGGTAGCCCAGGTGGCCTTCATGGTTTGGCGATTCAATCAATTTATTTTCACCATCAGCAATAAAAAATTCACCATTAGGAATCGGAATTCCAATACTGCCAGCTTTTGTTAAGGCAAAATCGGCGGGAACATAACTCATTCGAGCTGTTGCCTCTGTCTGCCCATACATAACGAAGAATCTGATGCCGTTTTCGTCTGAAAATCGCGCAAATTCTTCAATTATTGGTTTTGCAAGTTTCCCTCCAGCCTGCGTCATAGCCCTAAGCGAGGTTAGTTCCATTCTGTTCAGCGTCAGTCGCTTAAAAATCATATAGGTGTACGGAACTCCCGAGATTGAAGTAGCCGAATTTTTGCGAAAGAAATTCCAAAATTGCTGTTCCATCACTGAGCGATTTGTGATCAATATTGTGGCTCCGGCCATTAAATGGCTGTTAATAACTGAAAATCCATATGTGTAGTGCATTGGCAAACTTGTAATTGGGCGATCGGCAGAAACAATACCGAGACATTCAATAATCGATGAGCCATTTGACTTCAGATTTGAATAGCTTTGACGTACAAGTTTAGGACTGCCCGTACTTCCCGATGTACTGAGTAGCAGAGCTAAATCTGGATGCACAATATTCGGTGACGAATACTCGTTAAAAAACAGACCGTATTCGCCTTCTCGAGTAACCGCTACATAGCTTGTAAATATCTTCGCAATTGAGATAGGTGCAAACACATACTCAGGTGCGTAAACGGTGATGAGCTGTTCGATAAATGTCGTATCAGTGTTCAAATCAACAAGCAACGGCACAACTCCGCAGTTCATGAGTGCAACTAGCCCCGCGAAACAGTCAATCGAGTTTTTAGTAAAAATTAAACACACACGACGAGACTCAACTATTTGTTCAAAATCGCTTGATAGAGAAGTTAAGTCTCCATAGGAAAGACTAACCCCGTCTTCCCCAATAGCTGCGATGCGATCTGAAGGAATAGGAGTGAAGTCATAAACTTTCATGGTTGTGACATAATTTCTTTCACAAAATCTTCACCGGGGGATCAGGCAATTCCACCGTCCACACGAATGACCTCGCCATTAACGAACGATGATTGTTCAGATGCAAGAAAAGCAATCACTCGGGCAATTTCAGCAACGGTAGCGACCCGTTTCGCAGCACTTTCAGAAACTGCCTGTTGCGCCGCTTTTTGGCCGAATTTACTTGCCAATTCGGTGTTCGTCATTCCTGGCGCAATTACATTTACGCGAACGCCGTTAGCGCCAACTTCCGCTGCGACAGTTTTAGTCGCTGCAATCAACGCACTTTTTGAAACCCCGTACGCAATGTTTCCTGCATGTAGATCAATCCCTGCAATCGAAGAGACATTCACGACTATACCAAAGCGATTTCGAATCATGTGGCGAATCAGTAGCTGCATCAGCTCTAATTGAGCAAAAAAATTAACATCGAATACTTCACGAACTTTAGAAACTGGTGTCATCTGGAAAAGTCCACTGTGCGCAATGCCCGCGTTATTAATAAGAATGTCTATTCGAATACCACTAGAAAGCAATCTTCTGACTTCTGATTTCATTGATTCAAGATCACAAAGATCAAAGAACACCGGTGTTATTTTAACTCGGTAAATATCCACCAACTTTTTCATATCTTTCAAGAACATGTCATTTTCACACCGAGCATGTGCGATTAAATCTGTACCTTGTGCGGCGAGTTCTTCCGCTACCGCTCGACCAATTCCGCGGTTGCATCCGGTGACTAGAGCAGTGCGACCAAGCGACGCATTATTAGTGCTCACACCTCCACCGAATATTTGCGAAGAATTTCTATCCCCTTGGAGTAAGACGAGAAGTCCAGAATGTCTTCCAGTTCGAAAGTTACTCCAAATGACTCCTCCAAGCGAGCAACAAGGGTCATGTGTCCAACCGAATCCCAAGTACTGATTGACTGGTATTCAAGCGTAGGCAGCTCAACTTGATCAACATCAAGGACCTCCTTGAAAATTTCGTCGTATCGACTCACTTCACAATTCTAACATTATTTGCAGCGCATTTGTCCTGCTAACATTGTGCCGAAAATGTCGCACTAATAAATTCCACGACATTGCGGATAAATTCCACGACATTGCGGAGGAAAGACGTGTTGAAATTGAAGAAGGCAATGGTGGCTCCGGATTCAATCCAATTCACTTCCGGCATGCAAGACCTAATTGCGCTTACAGTGTCAGGAACCTTGAGCGCACTGGTTTTCGCACGCTCGGCCAGTCGAGCGGGTTCACCAGGCTTTTATTCAGATTTCATCTCCCATTTCACTCTCTTTGAGCCATTGTTCAAAGAAAGTTCTTGGGTGTACTCAATATGGTACTATTTTCAAGCGGCAATTTTGTTCGGCGGCCCTCGGGATTCGACCGTAATACTTAACTCCGGGTTTTTGTTACTTGGATCTTTGGGTTTCCTCAAAGGCGTTGTAATTTCACAAACACTTCGTATTTTTGGTTTTTCGAGAACCTCAAGTGTTTTCGTGTCGTTCCTACTTGGAACAGCGATGGCATTCCCAACTCTTGGTATGCCTTTGCACTACTACCTTGGCACACTTCCACCAAATGTCTTCCACAGTGCTACACAGTTATTCACTAATACGATCGCGGTTTTAGCAATTGTTTCTCTAACCATGTGGTTTAATTTCAGGACGTGGTCTACCTGGAGTCTTATGGTAGCCATGGGAGCCGTCTCGGCGTTGGCTAAGCCCGCCCTAACACCAGCCTGGTTATTCGTTTTATTATTTATAACATGCATTTCAATTAAGGATTTGGGATTTAAGGCTAGAGCGATCGTCCCCTCGCTAGTTGCGGCCATTGCGCCAATTACAACATTCCTTTTGACATTTATTGTGACCTATGGTACTCCGAGCGAGCGACAGAGACGGCTTGGCTTTGAGCCATTTGCCGTGTGGGGCACTTACTCCAAAAGTATCCCGAGTGATTTACTGAGATCTTGGGCATTTCCTATTGCGGTTGTATTAATCATGCTTGTAAGTCGTAATCTCGCAACCGAATGGAAATTCTTGGCTCCCGCTTGGATAGCGGTCTTTGTAGCAACGCTTATGCATACGTTTATGGCGGAACTCAATCCCGATGGCACCGTCAACCTTGATGGAAACCTTGGTTGGGGCATGATTGCTGCTGCAGCTCCCTTGTACGTTGTCAGTGCTATTTCGCTAAAACAAGAAAGTAAAAAACAGCAATTAATAGCCTGGGCAATTCTTGGTATACAATCATTTGCAGGTTTGACTCATCAGCAAAATTGGCTCTGGTCAGGTTCATTCTTATAAACAAGTAAAGTAAATGTCGTTACAGAGTGCTACCGTAAAATCAATCTTTAGGGGGACAATTAAGCGATGCCAGAAACAAGTGTGTCGGTAGTAATTCCGGTCTACAACTCGGCTAGCACGCTAAATGTGCTTGTATCACAAATTTGCGCGACACTTCAAGAAATCTCTTTTGAGATTCTGTTGGTAGACGATCACAGCAATGACAACTCGTGGAGTATCGTGCAGAAATTGGCTCGGGAAAATTCACATGTCCTGGGAATTAGGCTTGCAACTAACTCCGGTCAGCACGCAGCTCTGTTGGCGGGTGTGAGAAATGCCTCTTCTCCCATAATTGTAACTGCAGATGATGATTTACAGAATCCACCGAGTTGTATACCGCTACTTTTAAATGCATTGTCGCCGGATGTTGACGTAGTTTATGGAGTGAGCGCAGACACGAAGCAAAACTTTTTTCGACGCACCAGTTCAAAAATAACCAGAAAATTTCTTTCTAACGCTCTCGAATTTGAAAGTGCAGTTTCTATGAGTTCATTTCGCGCGTTCCGAACCGTGCTACGCAAAGGCTTCGACACGGAACTTGGCCCAAACGTCGCCCTTGATGCTCTTCTGACATGGTCAACGACAAGATTCATAACTGTTGATGTTAAACATGATATGCGCAAGGTTGGTAAGTCGTCCTACACGGCAGGCAAACTAATTCGGTTCATGATAGACATGACAAGTGGGTTCAGCACGCGTCCGCTGCGCGTAGCAAGTTCGCTAGGCTGTGTGACTTTCATCTGCGGTGCTCTGTTACTTGCGTTTGTGGTCGGGCGACCAATACTCACTGAAGAGCGAGTCGAAGGTTTTCAAATGTTGGCATCGACAATCATCATCTTTTCAGGTGTTCAGCTTTTCTTACTTGGTATACTTGGCGAATACATCGGGCGCATACATTTCCGTGTTATGAATAAACCAACTTATTTGATTTCTGAAACCACTAGTCAGAAATACGTGCCGAACCCCCCACTGCAGCTTTGATAAATATCCCTTTCAATCAAGCCAGCATTAGCGCTCGCGATAAAGAGTTATTCGAACATGCCACTTTAGAAGGTCATATTTCAGGTAATGGTCCATTTACAAAACAGGCCGAAGAAAAAATTACGAAGACTCTCGGATGCTCGAAGACTTTACTTACAACTTCATGTACCCACGCCCTAGAAATGGCTGCTCTTCTGTTGCGCCTACAACCCGGAGACGAAGTAATTGTCCCAGCATTCACCTTTGTCTCTACGGCAAGCGCCTTCATGCTTTATGGGGCAAAACCAATCTTTGTTGACGTTCAACGGGACACTTTAAACATCGACCCTGATCAAGTCGAGTCCGTAATCACCTCCAAAACAAAAGCAATCTGCATAGTTCACTATGGCGGGGTTGCTTGTGGCATGGAAAGACTCGTACCAATTGCAGAGAAGTACGGCCTCGTACTGATTGAAGACAACGCACATGGTCTTTTCGCCAAGTACAAGGGGAAATACCTCGGTACTTTTGGGGCAATGGCTACCCAAAGTTTTCATGAAACAAAAAATTTAACTTGCGGCGAAGGAGGTGCACTAGTTGTGAACGATCCAAAGCTTGGTGAGCGAGCCGAGATTCTTCGAGAAAAAGGAACTGACCGAACAAAATTTTTGCGCGGTCACGTTGATAAATACACTTGGGTTGACGTTGGTTCAAGTTGGGTCATGAGCGACCTTCTCGCCGCGATTCTCTGCGGTCAACTTGAGCGTGCAGACAAGATTAATGCTTTGCGGATACACATCTGGAATCGATATCACGAAGAGCTCAAAGATTGGGCGAACTTGAAAAAAGTTGTATTACCAACTGTGCCTCAGGGGTGTGAACACACTGGGCATGTATACCATTTAAGATTTAATGATTTAGACGAGCGGAGCAAATTTATCGCACATCTCAGAGAGAGCGGGATTCTTGCTGTATTCCACTATCAGCCACTTCACCTCTCAACAGTTGGGCGCATTCTTGGCGGCAAAGAAGGACAGCACCCAGT
>Ga0222714_10006849_pt1 | contig 10554 bp, 11 predicted proteins | sample C33_3DmetaG_FD_165048 | JGI IMG/M metagenome (GOLD analysis project Ga0222714, IMG submission 165048) | Estuarine water microbial communities from San Francisco Bay, California, United States - C33_3D | ecosystem: Environmental > Aquatic > Marine > Unclassified | place: USA: California... | reverse complement strand
TTTAGATCCAGCACTTAAATTACTAGATGGCAAGCTTAGGGTTTGGCATGGCTATACCCAAGGGATGGATCACAATAAATCCAAAATTGCCACCGGAAATTTAACCCTAGTAGCAGCTGCAGTTAGCAATCCGGCAAAGCCAAAATCAGTAATTACCTATTGTGTAAAGGGGAAGCAACAGCGGGTTACTGAGACTGGTAAATGTCGAAAGGGTTGGAAAGTAAATAAAATTAAGTTATAAACCTATATGCAGTAGATGAAGAACTCCAACTACTGCGCCACCGCAAAATGCAGCTGCTGGTACTGTCAGTAGCCACGCTAACAAAATGTTTTTAATTACGCTCCAACTAATTGCTTTAGGTCCTCTAGTAGCTCCAGAGCCAATTATTGATGAGGTAATAGTGTGAGTGGTACTAATTGGTGCTTTGTAACCTATGGCTAATACAAATAATATAGTTGAAGCTACAGTCTCTGAAGCTACTCCCCGTAATTGATCAATATGAGTCATTCGCTTACCTAAGGTTTTCATAATTCGCCATCCACCAGCGTAGGTACCAGCGGCAATTGCAAGGGCTGCTGAGATCTTTACCCATCCTGGAATTGAATCTCCAGAGTGAAAGCCACCAACTATTAATGCTAATGTCATAACACCCATAGTCTTTTGGGCATCTTGTAAGCCATGACCAACAGACATGGCAGTTGCTGAACATATTTGAGCACTCTTAAAGTACTTGCCAACTTTAGAACGCTTAGAGTTTCTAAAGATGTATTGCAAAAGTAGGGTCAAGCAAAATGCCAAGGTAAAGCCAAGTAATGGCGATAAAATCATTGGGATAGCTACCTTAGATACTAAGCCGCTCCACAGGACAGTCTCACTAGAGACTATTGCTGCGCCCACTAGGCCGCCGATTAGGGCGTGGGAGGAGGAGGATGGGATACCAAACCACCAGGTTATTAAATTCCAGGTTATGGCCCCAATTACGCCTCCCAAAACCACATACAGCCCTGAGGTGGTTTGCTCGACTTCAATAATTCCTTTACCAACAGTTTTTGCCACTCCTTCACTTAGAAATGCACCAACTAAATTACCTACTGCAGCAAGTAGTAGGGCTTGTTTAGGTCTTAGCGCTTTTGTCTCTACTGAGGTAGCAATTGCATTAGCTGCATCATGAAAACCATTTGTGTAATCAAAGACTAAAGCTACAACAATAATTAGTGAGACTAAAAACAGGGCGCTATTCATTTAATCTAAAAATCTCAATTCTCTTAAGACTCTTTAAGGGCAATTGTTCGAATAATTCTGGCTACCTTTGCCATTTCATCTAAAGAGTTTTCAAAGGCATCAATAACACCATTTATTCGCAAAATTGTCATGGCATCAAAGTTACCGTTAAATAGCATTGAGGTGATTCTTCGATGTAAGCGATCGCCTTCAGTTTCAATTCGATCCGCCTCATCGTAGTAGTGGTCTAACTCTTTTAGTGAATTTAACCTTGGAATACTGGCTGAGGTTAATTCAGCTAGGCGGCGAACAGCATCAACTAAATCACTCATACCTTCCGGAAACTCTTTTACGTTGTGCAAAACGATTAAATCTGTAGCTTCTTCAATCTCATCCATGGCATCATCTAGTGAGTTAGCAAGATCCTGTAAATCTCCACGATCATATGGAGTGACAAACATGTCATCAATTCTTCTTACTATTTTTCCAAGCAGATCATCGGCCTCAGTCTCAATTGCGCCTACTCGTTTAGCTAACTCTTTCCGCTTTTCCTCTGGGACTGACATAATCTCAACTGATGCTCTGGCTCCCGCTGCTAATCGGTCGGCAATTGCTGAGTAAAGATCAAATAAGACTGCATCTTTGGGCGTAAATGACATATAGCTCCTATATCAAGATCATAAATTATTCAAAGGCAAGCAAACCTTAGTCCAAATAAGGCCGTGGTTGTATATTGGGCGCGGACTTTATTTTTTATGGGATGATTTGCGTATGAGCGCAACTTTGATTCTGCTTCGCCATGGCGAGAGTGAGTGGAACGCAAAAAACCTATTTACTGGTTGGGTCGATGTTGAACTCTCTGATAAGGGCAGATTAGAGGCAGCCCGAGGTGGTGAGCTTCTTGCCAAAGCACAATTATTGCCAGATCTGCTCCATACCTCAGTACTTAAGCGGGCGATTAATACTGCTCAAATAGCACTTAATGCCTGCGACCGGGCCTGGATACCAGTTAAGCGATCCTGGCGATTAAATGAAAGGCATTACGGAGCACTTCAGGGTAAGGATAAGGCTGCAACATTAAAGGAGTATGGTCAAGAGCAGTTTGCACTTTGGCGTAGATCATTTGATGTTGCACCACCTGAAATTTCTAATAATGATAAATATTCACAAAACAATGATCCTCGGTACGCTGAGTTAGGAAAAAATATTCCTAGAAGTGAGTGTTTAAAAGATGTTGTTGGTCGAATTTTGCCATATTGGAATAATGAAATTATTCCTGATCTAAAAACTGGGAAGAAAGTATTAGTAGTAGCTCATGGCAACTCACTACGTGCGTTAGTTAAGCATCTAGATCAAATTTCCGATACTGATATTGCAAGTTTAAATATTCCCACCGGAATTCCACTTGTCTATGAGTTAAATGAATCTTTCCTGCCAATCACCAAAGGCGGAAGGTACTTAGATCCCAAAGCAGCATCCGATGCAATTATTGCTGTAGCAAATCAGGGAAAGTCTTAATCTTTCTCCTGTAAATATCTTCCCGTAACTAAAAAATGGATTCTGCGGGATATTGATACCGCATGATCGGCTGATCTTTCATAATATCTACCTAGAAGGGTTAAATCGATAGCTGATTCAGCTCCATGTGGCCAGTCTTTACTGATTAAGGATTGAATTAGTTTCCTATGCAGTTTATCCATTTCATCATCATCTATGGCTAATTGTTTAGCATCATCTAAATTTCTATTTTCAATTATTTTTGCAAGTTTGCCAATAATTAATCCTGCAACTCGACCCATCTCTTCAATCGTTAAGCTTGCTTCAGAGGGTACGGCAGTTGCTGGATATCGCATTCTGGCTAATTTTGAAATGTGATGGGCCATATCTCCCATACGCTCTAAATCTGCACTCATTCTAAGTGAGGTAACTAAGACTCTTAAATCAGTGGCAACTGGTTGTTGGGTTGCCAGCAGCAACATAGTTCGTGAATCCAACTCATGTTGTATTTGATCAATTCGATCATCTTGAGCAATAACCTTCTCTGCTAATTGCAGATCAGCAGTTAATAAGGCGGTAGTTGCATCTTGAGTGGCCTGCTTCACCAACATGGTCATTTCAACCAAGGTTTGTGTGATTGAATCTAGTTCATCATGGAAGGAATCTCGCATAGGGCAAAGATACAGGTTATTAATCTCAGATATCACAGGGCAGGTAAATAGCAAGTTAACAACGGGCAAACAGATACTGTAAGGGTAAAAAGTGCATTTAAATAATGGCGAAATTACCCATACGATTAATACATGGGTTGGTTCGGTAGAGAAATAGAGAAAGTAATTGAGCCTAACAGTATTACTCCAGCATTAGTTGCTGTCCTAAATTCACTAAATCGAGAATCGATAGTATTAGATGCAAGTGGGAAAATTTTGTTTGAAACTAGCAAATTTTCATTACTAAATTTAATTGATAATGGTAAGATTTTAAGTGAAGAGCTTTTAGCACTTGTTAGAGTCGTAAGAAGGACTGGAAATTCTCAAGAGGGAATTATTGAAGTTGCTCGGGGGCCTATTGGTGAAGGAAAAAGAGAGTTACAAATTACTACAACTTTAATCTCAGAAGACGGCAGTGTTTTAATATTGGTAGATGATGAGGGGGAGAAACAAAGAGTAGATGCAGTAAGGCGTGATTTTATTACTAACATATCACATGAGTTAAAGACACCAATTCAAGCCTTGACACTTAATAGCGATGCCCTACTTGAAGTTAAGAATGATCCAGACAAAGTTACAATGTTTGCGAACAAGATTAAGACACAAGCAAATCGATTAAATGATTTGGTAAAAGAAATAATTAACCTTTCTAAATTGCAGGATTCAGATCCACTTGATATGGCCCATGAGGTGGAAATAACCGATATTTTAAATGAAGCAGTAGACCAATGTGAAGCAATGGCTGAGGCAAGAAATGTATGGGTTGAGATTGAAGATGTTAAAAATGCAGTAGTTATCGGAAATCGTGAGCAACTTGTAATGGCAGTACATAATTTAGTAGAAAATGCAATTAACTATAGTCCTGAAAAAACAAGAGTCATTGTAAGCAGTAAAATTGATGCACAGATTGTTGAAATTGTAGTTAAGGATCAAGGCATTGGAATTGCAGAAGATAATTTAGATCGAATCTTTGAAAGATTTTATCGAGTCGATCCTGCCCGATCTCGAGCAACTGGTGGTACTGGACTTGGGCTATCGATTGTTAAACATGTTGTGAAAAATCACGGCGGTGATGTGACGGTCTGGAGTGCACCCGGTGTCGGTAGTACTTTTGCGATTAGACTTCCAATTACAAAAGAAAAGAGCTTAGTGTGACTAAAATTTTAGTGGTAGAAGATGAGGAGTCAGTACTCGATCCGCTTGAGCTTTTACTAACTAAAGAGGGTTTTTCAATTGTTACCGCTAGAGATGGTAAAGAGGCGTTAGAGAAATTTGATCAAAGCTCACCTGATTTAATCCTGCTAGATTTAATGCTTCCTGAGATCTCAGGGACTCAAGTTTGCCGGCAGATTAGAAGTAAATCATCAGTTCCAATAATTATGTTAACTGCGAAAGATACTGAGGTGGATAAGGTCGTTGGCTTAGAGCTGGGCGCTGATGATTACATTGTTAAGCCATACTCAAAGGCGGAGTTGGTAGCGCGGATTAAAGCAGTTCTTAGAAGACAAAGTAGTGATAATAGTTCAACTGAGCTAGGCATAATATCTGCCGGTCCAGTAAAAATTGATATTGATAGACACTTAGTAACCATTAATGGGATAACGATCTCACTACCACTAAAGGAGTTTGAGTTACTAGAGTTTTTAGCCCGTAATAAGGGAAGAGTGTTAACTAGAACTCAATTAATCGATCGGGTTTGGGGATCAGATTACTTTGGTGATACTAAGACTTTAGATGTTCATGTTAAAAGATTACGAGCTAAGATTGAAAAAGATCCCGCTAATCCAGTCTATATTCAGACAATTAGAGGTTTAGGTTATAAGTTTGAAGATTAAGAGTTAGATTCAACTGCGGTAGTGCCTTGGTTGTAACGCTCTAGAACTTCATAAATTCCATCACCATTTACAATCAAGGTATCAAGAGTAAGCGGTGCAGCCTTAGCAAAGGTGAAGGTGACTGGGATTCGATAGCCAGGTGATTTATCCAAAGATGGAATATAAGCATCAGCATTGGCAATTTGGCCAACAAAGGTTATTGGTTTATTTTTAATTAAATCTGAAGTTTTAGCGGTATAGATAGCAGGTTGGTTATTAATTGAGATAGAGGTAATTGCATCTGCTTGATCTGACCAATTTACTAATGTTCCGATTAAAACACCTTGACCAGTTGTGGTTTTAATAACTTTAACGTTGCGTAATCTAACCTCTTCACTTTGTGCTTCAACACCATCTGTTACCTGTTTAATTAAACGAGTTTGCGCCATCTGACCAGAACCACATCCAGAAACTGTGGTAGCTATTGCAATAGTTGCAATTATTTTTTTAATAGCGATCTTCACGGTCAAAGGTTATCTATAGGTGGTTATTTCTTGAAAATTAAGGCCAATTTATGGGGGTGAATTGGGTCGCAAATTGCTGGTATTATTAGCCTCTAGCGAAAGGCCTTTTCCTCATATGACATTTAAAGTCGGCGAAACCGTTGTATATCCCCATCATGGCGCAGCACAGATCGAGGCAATCGAAAAGCGGACGATTAAAGGCGAAGAGAAGATTTACCTAGTTTTAAAGGTAGCCCAGGGAGATTTAACAGTAAGAGTGCCGGCAGAAAACATCGATTTAGTCGGTGTTAGAGATGTTGTAGATAGTGCCGGGTTAGACCGAGTATTTAATGTTTTACGTCAGCCATATACCGAAGAGCCAACCAATTGGTCTCGTCGCTACAAAGCAAATGTTGAAAAATTAGCCTCTGGTGATGTTATTAAAGTTGCTGAGGTAGTTAGAGATTTATACCGCAGAGATTTAGATCGTGGATTATCAGCAGGTGAAAAGCGAATGTTGGCAAAGGCAAAGCAAATTTTAGTTTCAGAGTTAGCTCTTGCTGAGCGAACTGATGAAGATAAGGCCGCCACATTGCTAGATGAGGTACTCGCCTCTTAATTGGCAGTAATTAACTGTCATGATTAATAAAACTGCCGCAATTATTGCAGCAGCGGGCATGGGTAATCGATTAGGAGCAAATCTTCCTAAATCTTTAGTTAAATTACTGGATAAAACCTTAGTTGAACATGCTGTTGCTAATTTATCGCCAGTTTGTCAGTTAATAATTGTTACCGCCCCAAAAGGATATGAGGCCCAGTACTCAAAAATTTTAGGCGATCAGGTAAGCGTTATAACTGGTGGGGTATTAAGAAGTGACAGTATTCGCCTTGCAATATCAAAAATTCCATCAAATTATGAGTATGTCTTAGTCCATGATGCCGCCAGAGCTTTGGCTTCAACCACACTTGCAAGCTCTGTGTTAAATCAATTAATTCAAGGTGAGCAGGCAGTCATTCCCGCACTTGATGTAATTGACACTATTAAAGAGGTTGATAACAACGGATATGTCAGAAGCACTTTAAATCGCGCCAGCCTTAAGGCAATTCAAACTCCACAAGGATTTAGTAGATCGGTATTAGAGCGAGCACATCAAGCATCAGAGGATGCAACCGATGATGCAGCTTTAGTTGAAGCACTTGGGATTGCAGTTAAAGTTGTTACAGGTGAGCAGTGCGCACTTAAAATTACTACCCCATCTGATATAGCTAGTGCGTTAAAGTTTTTAATCCCAGATAGTGATAAAAAGTATAAAGTTGGAATAGGTGTTGATGCACATGCATTTACTGCAGATAAGAGCAGAAAATTATCCCTTGCTGGATTAATTTGGGAAAATGAAATTGGTCTAGATGGCCATTCAGATGGCGATGTAGCAGCACATGCAATTTGTGATGCATTGTTATCAGCAGCTGATTTAGGGGATTTAGGAAGTAATTTTGGGGTGGCAGAGGCTAAGTACGCAGGGGCTACTGGTGCCACGATGTTGAGTGAGTGCTTGGCAAAGGTAAAAAGTGCCGGCTATAAAATTGAAAATGTTTCAGTTCAGATCGTTGGAAATCGGCCAAAGATTGCACCTAGAAGAGCTGAGGCGATCTCTGCCTTATCTAAAGCATTATCAGGGGCAAAGGTTTCAGTATCTGCTACCTCAACTGATGGCCTTGGCTTTACTGGTGAAGGCAAAGGCTTATCGGCAATTGCAACTGCATTAATAGTTAGCGCATAAGGGTAAAATTTACTAATGAGTGAGTTAAAACTTTACGATACTAAAACTCGAACTATTTCCCAATTTAAGCCAATTAATAAAGGCAAAGTTGGTATTTATCTTTGTGGTGCAACAGTTCAAGCCCCTCCTCATATTGGTCATATTAGAAGTGGTGTTAACTTTGATATTTTGCGCCGCTGGTTAATTGCAAGTGGTTATGAGGTTACCTTTGTTAGAAATGTAACTGATATTGATGACAAGATTTTACACAAAGCAGTTCATGAAGGCATTCCATGGTGGCAAGTTGCCATGAAGTATGAGCGAGCATTTACTGATGCCTATAACTGGCTTAATGTTATGCCGCCAACCTATGAGCCAAGAGCGACTGGACACATCACTCAGATGATTGAGCTGATGCAAAAGTTAATTGAAAATGGTTCTGCATATACTCCTGGCAATGGTGATGTTTATTTAGAGGTCAGAAAACTAAAAGAGTATTTAACTTTATCCAATCAAAAACTAGATGAGCTGCAATCTAGCGAAGATTCAGATTCAACCTATAAAAAAGATCCTAGGGATTTTGCCTTATGGAAAGCAGCAAAAAAAGGCGATCCATCATGGCCAACTCCTTGGGGTGCAGGTCGTCCTGGTTGGCACTTAGAGTGCTCAGCGATGGCGCACGCCTATCTTGGCGAAGAATTTGATATTCATGGTGGTGGCCTAGATTTAATTTTTCCTCATCATGAAAATGAGATTGCGCAATCAAATGCTGCCGGTTATAAATTTGCAAAAAGTTGGATGCACAATGCTTGGGTGACAACAAGTGGTGAGAAGATGAGTAAATCACTTGGAAACTCACTTCAGGTAGCTGAGATATTAAAGAAGGTGCGTGGCATTGAGTTGCGCTGGTATTTAGGAAGTGCTCACTATCGCTCAATGCTTGAGTTTTCATTTGAAGCGTTAGCAGAATCTGCAACTGCATTTAAACGTATTGAGGCATTTTTAAGTCGGGCAGCTGCAGTTTTAGGAAAACCAGTAGATATTTTGATTGCAGATGAGTTTAAAGCAGCTATGAATGATGATTTAGCAGTTCCCCAAGCCTTAGCTTTTATCTCAGAGAGTATGCGAATTGGAAATAGCGCAGCAGATGATAAGAAAATTATTGCTAAAACCGCTGGTGAAATTAGAGGGGCACTTTCAATTTTAGGTTGCGACCCACAGGATGAGACATTTGCTAGCAGTAAATCAAATGATTTAGCTATGGATGGCTTAATTAAATTAGCTCTAGAGCAGCGTGAAGCTGCCAGAGATAGAAAAGATTTTAAAGCTGCAGATCTAATTCGTGATCAAATCGCGTCCTTTGGTATTACAGTGGAAGATACTTCTAATGGTCCAAGGTGGAGTTATTAATGAAACCAGGTAGAGCACGCAAGGATCGGCCAAAGGGCAATAAAGCTATGGCTAGAGGCTCTGGTAAGCGAGTTGAAAGATCTGCTGTTGCAAGAAGTGAAAAAAGAGATAATCGACGAGGTGATAATCGAAGCCAAAGCGATGAGGGCAGAGCAAATTTTAGAAGAGATGATCGAAAGAGTTTTTCAAAGCCATTTAGGAAAAAAGAGTTTAGAAGCTCTGAAATTAGGGGAGAAAAAAGATTTGATCGAAAAACATCTGCTCAAGATGCAGTCGCTGGAAAAAATGCAGTAGTTGAAGCACTTCGGGCCAAGATTCCGGCCAAGGAGTTAGTTGTAGCATTAAAAACTGAGATCGATGAAAAAATATCTGAGGCGATTAGATTAGCTAAAAATCAAGACCTACCAATTAAAGAGTTACCAAGAAGAGCACTCGATGATTTAACTGGCAGTTCTAATCATCAAGGAGTTGCCTTAGTAATTAAGCCATTTAATTACTCTGACGTTTCAAAAGTAATCAATAATGCAAAAAAGCCTATGATGCTAATTGGATTAGATGGCATAACAGATCCACATAACCTAGGCGCAGTAGTTAGATCTGCAGCTGCCTTTGGCGCAGATGGAGTAATAATTCCAGAGCGCAGAAATGCAGCCATGACTGGATCTGCCTGGAAGGCATCTGCTGGGGCGGCTGCCCGTATGCCTATCTCACAAGTTACAAATCTGGTTAGAACAATTCAAGATGCAAAAAAGGCCGGCTGCTTTGTAATTGGCTTAGATGCGCAAGGTGATCAGCAACTATCTCAAATGAGACTCGCAACTGAATCCATATTTATAATTGTGGGCAGTGAAGGAAAAGGATTATCTAGATTAGTTAGAGAAAATTGTGATTTGGTAATTTCAATTCCAATGCAATCCTCAGTTGAATCACTTAATGCAAGTGTGGCAACTGCAATAGTTATGCATTGGGTAGCGACGGAAAGAAGTAAGTAAGATGCAATACACCCGCTTTATTGCTCTCGGTGATTCAATGACTGAAGGCATGCGTGATGAATTAACTGACGGTAAATACCGTGGGTGGGCAGATCGAGTTGCTGATGTATTAGCTCAAGGTAATCCAAACTTTACCTATATGAATCTTGCGATTAGAGGTAAGTTACTTAAGCAGGTAGTTGAGGATCAAATACCAGTTGCGCTTAAATTTATTGAAGGAAAACAAACATTAGTTTCATTTCACGCCGGTGCAAATGATGTGCTTAGACCAAATTACAAACCTGAAATCTCATTACCTGAGTATGAGCGAGGTATTAAGCAGCTAACTGATGCTGGAGCTACGGTAATGGTTTTTACTGTAGTTGATAAAGTTGAAGGCAAGGGAAAGACTGCAACTTTGTGGCATCAAAGATTTAGTGCTTTTAATGAAAATGTAAGGATGGTTGCTAAAAAGTATCCAACTATTTTATTTGAAGGCAAAAAGGCAGAGTTTTTAAATGATCGAAGATTTTTAGCATTTGATCGGTTACATATGAATCCAGAAGGCCATAGAAGGTTAGCTAATGCCGTATTAGAGGGATTAGATTTAGCATTTGATCCAAATTGGAAAATTCCATTACCTCCACAAGGCAAGCAGAGTAGAGTA
>Ga0222714_10006848_pt1 | contig 10555 bp, 8 predicted proteins | sample C33_3DmetaG_FD_165048 | JGI IMG/M metagenome (GOLD analysis project Ga0222714, IMG submission 165048) | Estuarine water microbial communities from San Francisco Bay, California, United States - C33_3D | ecosystem: Environmental > Aquatic > Marine > Unclassified | place: USA: California... | reverse complement strand
CGTCTTGGAATGAATAAGGTTAATAGAGCGTCGGCTCTCATCCGGAAAACAGAAGTTCGATGTCACGCGACTGGTTTCCTGAGTCCGCGAGCTTCCAGTCGCGGCAGGACTTCCTGCCGGAAGTAGGGGAACTCCGCGGCATAGTCCAGGAAGGCCAGGGTGGTTCCAGCGATGCCAGTGTCGCTGAGTTTTTCCAGTTGGTCGGCGACATGGTCCGGCGTCCCTACCAGCGGCAGTCCGCCGTGTCCGGACGCGAAGCGATCCCGAAACGTGGCCAACGCCTCCTTGGAAAAGGACTGCGCGTGCATCCCCTGCAGGCGCATCAGGTTGTCCACCGCGTCCCAGTCGGCGTTGTCGCTTGCATACCATTGGAGGAAATCGTCCGCTTCCCTCTGGGTCGGCCTGCACACCACGGTGCAGAAGGTGAGCACCTTGACGGTCCGGTTCACGCTGGCTGCCCGGCCGTGAATGTCGGCTACGGTCGCCTTCGCGTGCTCGAAATCCATGATCGGGGTGAACAGGAAGTCGGCGTTGCGCATGGCAAAGGCACGCCCTTCCTGTGAGGCCGCCGCGTTGATGATCGGCACGTGAGACTGGACGGGGTGCGGCAGGCTGTACACACCCTTGCCTCGATAGAAACTACCTTCCCAATCGAAGGGTCGATCCTCGCGCCATAACTTCTGTACGTAGTCGAACCATTCCTGGGCCATGGCGTAGCGGTCGCCGTGATCGCCCGGCAGTTCAACGCCGAAGGCATCGTATTCAGGCTTGTTCCATCCGGCAACGACATTGAGGCCTATTCGCCCGTTGGATAGCTGGTCGATCGTTGCCAGCTGCTTCGCCACCACGATGGGATGGTTGAAGGCGGTGTGTACCGTCGCAAAAACCTGGATGTGGCGGGAATTCGCGGCAAGACCGGCTGCCCAGGTCACGGTCTCCAGGACATTACCGTGAAAGTCGGTGTCACCGCCGTAACCGATCCACCTGGCAATGGGCAGCATGAACTCAATCCCGGCCTCATCGCACTGCTTCACCAGGTTAAGGTTGTTGTCCCAGTTGTTGTTCCAGCGCGTGTCGACCTTGGTGACGGCCATGCCGCCCGAGCAATTGGCAGAGAACGTGCCCAGCTTCAGCCTGTTGGCGTTGAACATCGGGACAGAACCGGACTCGCTCACTGATTGCCCCCGAACTGCACCTTATTGGGACGCAATAATATTTTAAGTATAAAATATCATGGTTTGTCAAACAGAGGGTCTGCTGAAATATTGTCACGCCCTCTGCCTTGCTCCATATTTGGGTCTCCGTTCCAGGATGTGAGCCACTAAGCCGTTGACAGCCCTAGGCAACGATGTCCAGCGCCTGACGCAGGCGGCATTCCAGTCCCTACAGGCGGGTGACGCCAGGCAGGCGAAGGCTGGATTCGAGCGGGTCATTGCCCTGACCCAGGGCGATACCATGCATTGGCTGGGGCTTGCCCTGGCCTGCACCCGCCTGGGAGACGAGGCGTCGGCGCTGTCGGCGCTGGACCGGTCCCTCAAATTGGAGCCGCGCAACCTGCGGGCGGTGCTGTTGAAGGCGGACCTGTTGGCTCGGCAGGGGCGCGCCCGCTCAGCCTTCGAGCATTACCGGCATGCCCTGCAGCTGGCTGGCAGCGCTCCCGGGCTTCCGGAGGACCTGCGTTCCGGGATTGACCGGGCTCGCGCAGCGTGTGCGGAGCAGGACCGGAAGTACCGTGACTTTATCCTGGACCGGCTGCGCTCGCAGGGCATCCATCCGGCGGATAGCCATCCGCGGTTCCGGGAGTCGCTGGAACTGGCCTTTGGCACCAAGCAGATTTACTACCAGCAGCCGCGCATGTTTTATTACCCGAGCCTCCCGCAACAACAGTTCTACGAGCGGGAACAGTTCGACTGGGTCGCACAGGTTGAGGCGGCGACGGGGCGGATCAGGGTCGAATTGCTGCGGGTCATGCAGGAGCCCGCGCGTTTTTCACCCTATGTGAAGTCTGGCGATTCGACCATTGGCCGCGACGATCAGGGCCTGGCTGACAATAGCGACTGGAGTGCCTTGTACCTGTGGGAGCATGGTCGGCTGGTTCCTGACAACGTGCCGCTGTTTCCGGACACCCTGGCGGCGCTCGACCTCGCTCCCATGCCCCATATTGCCAAACAGGCGCCGATGGCGCTGTTTTCCAAGCTCGCCCCCGGGACCCGGATCCCGCCACATACCGGCCTGTTGAACATCCGCCTGATTTGTCACCTGCCGTTGATCGTGCCAACGGACTGCGGTGCACTACGGGTCGGTAACGAGACACGTCCGTGGGTGGAAGGGCAGATGCTGATCTTCGACGACAGTATCGAGCACGAGGCCTGGAATAACAGCGACAAGGAGCGCGTAGTCCTGCTGTTCGAGATCTGGCGACCCGAGATCAGCGCTGAGGAGCGGGAAATGCTGGCGGCCATTCTCGTTGCCGTGAAGGATTACGCTGGGCAGTAGCGGCGGCCAAACGCCTGTGCGGCGTACCAAAAAAAAGGCCCCGTTGCCGGGGCCTTGGTCGTTCAGTCTGCTGAGCGGGTCTGGGCCCCCGCTGCAGCGCAACCATTACAGCAGTGGCACCAGCAGCAGCGCCACGATGTTGATGATCTTGATCAGCGGGTTGATGGCCGGGCCGGCCGTGTCCTTGTACGGATCGCCCACGGTGTCGCCGGTCACCGCCGCCTTGTGCGTCTCGGAGCCCTTGCCACCGTAGTGGCCTTCCTCGACGTACTTCTTGGCGTTGTCCCAGGCGCCGCCGCCGGTACACATCGAGATGGCCACGAACAGGCCAGTGACGATGGTGCCGATCAGTACGCCGCCCAGGGCGCGGATGCCGGCGCCGGGGCCGAGCAGGAAGTTCATGCCGAAGCCGACGATCACCGGTACCAGGATCGGCAGCAGCGACGGCACGATCATTTCCTTGATCGCAGCCCGGGTCAGCATGTCGACGGCGCGAGAGTAATCCGGCTTGGCCGTGCCCTCCATGATGCCCTTGATCTCGCGGAACTGCCGACGCACCTCGATCACCACCGAGCTGGCCGCCCGGCCCACCGCCTCCATGGCCATGGCGCCGAACAGGTAGGGCACCAGGCCGCCGATGAACAGGCCGATGATCACGGCCGGATCGGACAGGCTGAACTCCTCGAGCTTGCCGGCGATTTCGAGGTTGTGCGTGTAGTCCGCGAACAGCACCAGGGCCGCGAGGCCCGCCGAGCCGATCGCGTAGCCCTTGGTGACGGCCTTGGTGGTGTTGCCCACCGCGTCGAGCGCGTCGGTAACCTTGCGGACCTCGCTCGGCAGCCCTGCCATCTCGGCGATGCCGCCGCCGTTATCGGTGATCGGGCCGTAGGCGTCGAGGGCCACGATCATGCCAGTCATCGACAGCATGGCGGTGGCGGCAATGGCGATGCCGTAGAGGCCATGCCCGGCGCCAGTGGACTCGCCCAGCTGGTAGGCGCCCCAGATCGCAGCACAAATGGCCAGCACTGGCAGTGCCGTGGACCTCATGGACACGGCCAGCCCCGCGATCACGTTAGTGCCGTGGCCGGTTTGCGAGGCCTCGGCCACATAGCGCACCGGGTGGTACTCAGTAGAGGTGTAGTATTCGGTGATCCAGATCATGGCCGCTGTCAGCGCCAGGCCGATCAGGGCGCACAGGAAGATCGGCGTGGACGCCTCGCCCATCATGGCCGTAGTGACCGGGTAATAGGCGATGGCCGCGATGACGCCGGAGACGATCACGCCGCGGTAGAGGGCGTTCATGATCTTGCCGCCCTCGGTGACCTTCACGAAGAAGGTGCCGATGATGGAGGCGGCGATGGAGACCGCGCCGAGTACCAGGGGGTACAGCACTGCCGCGTCACCGAGACCCTTCATCATTAGGCCGGCGAGCAGCATGGTGGCCACCACGGTGACCGCGTAGGTCTCGAACAGGTCAGCGGCCATGCCGGCGCAGTCACCGACGTTGTCACCGACGTTGTCGGCGATGACCGCCGGGTTGCGCGGGTCGTCCTCGGGGATCCCGGCTTCCACCTTGCCGACCAGATCGGCGCCCACGTCGGCGCCCTTGGTGAAGATGCCGCCGCCGAGGCGGGCGAAGATGGAGATCAGCGAGCCACCAAAGGCCAGGCCCACCAGGGCGTGCAGCGCCTTGTCGCTGTCGCCGGTCATCTCCATCATGAACCAGTAGTAGCCGGCCACGCCCAGCAGGCCCAGTCCCACTACCAGCATGCCGGTGATGGCGCCGCCCCGGAAGGCGACCTGCAGGGCGGGATTAAGGCCCACGCTGGCCGCGTGGGCGGTGCGGACGTTGGCCCGCACCGAGACGTTCATGCCGATGTAGCCCGCCGCACCAGACAGGATTGCGCCGAGCGCAAAGCCGATCGCGGTGAACCAGTCGAGCGCCAGACCGAGCAGGACGAACAGGACCACGCCGACCACCCCGATGGTGGTGTACTGCCGGTTCAGGTAGGCCGCTGCGCCCTGCTGGATCGCTGCGGCGATTTCCTGCATGCGGGCATTGCCAGCCGGCTGCGCCGTGATCCAGCGTGAGGAGAGGATGCCGTAGAGGATGGCGACTACGCCGGCGACGACCGCGAGCCAGAGCGCCTCATTGGTACCGATCATGAATGACCCTCCGGGGTTTCTTGTTGCCTGTGTTAACTGGGTGAGCCGTGGACCCTCTGTGGAGCCTCCGCCAGCGCGCGGACTATACCACGAAGTCGGTTTTCAGCTTCCGCCTGACCCGGGCCAGCCTCAGCCTGACGTAATCCGGCAGGCCGTCCCGGTACGGCGGGTAGGCTTCACCGGCGATCAGCGGCGCCAGGTAGCGCCGGGCCGCCGCGGTAATCCCGAAGCCGTCGGCCGTGATGTAGTGCCGCGGCACCATCTTTTCCTGGTTGGCGACCTTGGCGATCGCCGTGGATCCCACGCTCCAGCGGTACGGCCGGGAGGACTTGCGGACAATGACCGGCATGACGGCGTTCTGACCTGCGAGGGCAAGTTCCACTGCGGCCTTGCCGACCGCATAAGCCTGCTCGACGTCGACCTGTGAGGCGATGTGGCGGGCTGCCCGCTGAAGGTAGTCGGCCAGGGCCCAGTGGTATTTGTAACCGTGGGCTTCCTTGATCATGCTCGCGAGCGTCGGCGCCACGCCGCCCAGTTGCACGTGGCCGAAGGCGTCGCGGGTGCCCATATCAGCCAGGAATCGGCCATCGGCGGTGCGAGTGCCCTCCGAGGCCACCACCACGCAGTGGCCGTGGCGTGCGACCGTGTCCTTGACCCGGGCCAGGAAGGCTTCACGGTCAAAGGCGATTTCCGGGAACAGGATCAGGTGGGGAGCCTCTCCGATGCGGCGAGCGGCCAGTCCGCCCGCGGCGGCAATCCATCCAGCGTGGCGGCCCATCACCTCCAGGATGAATACCTTGGTGGAGGTGCGTGCCATGGAGGCCACGTCGAGGCCTGCTTCGCGAGTGGACACCGCCACGTACTTGGCTACCGAGCCGAAGCCCGGACAGCAGTCAGTGATGGGCAGGTCGTTATCCACGGTTTTCGGCACGCCGATGCAGGTCACCGGGTAGCCCAGTTGCTGGCCCATTTCGGCCACTTTCTGGGCCGTGTCCATCGAGTCGTTGCCGCCGTTGTAGAAAAAGTAGCGGATATTGTGGGCCTTGAAGACCTCGATCAGGCGCTCGTACTTGGCACGGTCCCTCTCCAGGTCCCTCAGCTTGTAGCGTGCTGAACCGAAGGCACCCGAGGGCGTGTGACGCAGCGCACGGATGGCAGCTGTAGACTCCTTGCTGGTGTCGACCAGGTCCTCCGTGAGCGCCCCCACGATGCCGTCCCGGCCGGCGTACAGCTTGCCGATCTTCCCGCGGTGTCGGCGGCACGCCTCGATGACCCCCGCCGCCGAAGCGTTGATGACCGAGGTGACGCCCCCCGACTGTGCATAGAAGGCGTTCGGCTTGCTCCGGTGGCGGGATCCTGCAGGCATGTCAAAGGGCTCCGGGGTGGCTGGTTGTCAGGGCCAAGAATAGCCGATGAGGCGCTTTGCCGGCAGGTCGCCGGGGCCATCGGGTTTGACGCTGGGCGCTGCCCCATGCAGCATTGTGGCTCGCCGTTTGTGGAGGACAGGGCATTGAGGCTGGTTCTGCTAGGCGCACCGGGGTCCGGCAAAGGCACCCAGGCGCAACTGATGATGCGCCACTACGGCATACCGCAGGTGTCCACCGGAGACCTGCTCCGGGAGGCCGTGGCCAAGGGGACGGCCCTTGGCAAGGCGGCCAAGGCTGCCATGGATGCGGGCAAGTTGGTCGACGACTCGATCGTGCTCGGGATGATCCGCCAGCGCCTGGCGCGACGCGATGCCCGCAAGGGCTTCATCCTGGACGGCTTTCCCCGCAACGTGGCCCAGGCCGATGCCTTGGGCACGCTGCTCGAGGACCTCGGCCAACCCCTGGACGCGGTTGTCCTGATGAAGGTGCGGGACAAGGTGTTGTTCCAGCGCCTCACCGGACGCCGAACCTGTCGCCGATGTGCGCAGGTGTTCAACGTCTACACCAATCCGCCTCCCAAGGGTGGGTGCAAGGGCGGCCAGGCCCACGACCCTTACCAGCGCCCGGACGATAACGAGGAAACCATCGGCCGACGGCTGGAGGTCTATGCCGCCCAGACCCGGCCCCTGGTGGCCTACTACCGCAAGCGGGGGCTCCTTCGTCAGGTCGATGCCGAGGGTGAACTGGAGGTAGTGGAAATGAGGCTGGAACAGGCGTTGGGCCAGTCGGCACGCCAAGGGAAAGCACCCGTCAAAGCCGTCAAGAAGGTCGTCAAGAAGGCGGCGAAGCGCGCGGTCAAGACGGTGGCGACGGTTCGCAAGAAGGTAGCCAAGGCGCGCAAGAAGGCGGTCAAGTCCCGCACCAAACTGGTCCGAAAGGCCGCGAAGCGGGTCCGCAAAGCCGCCCGTCGCCTGCGCCGTTAGGCAACGGCCCCCAGCGGACCCTGCAGCAGGTCCCGGCGCCACCCCTCGAAGGTGTCGGGCACGGTCGCGCCCCGAACCACGGCCGTGAGATCCCTGCGGGTTGCCAGTAATTCGGGCGCCAGCCCAAGTTCGCCGGCCAGCTGGCGGCAGGCTGACTGCAGCCGCGATAGCCGCGCCTGCTGCTCCGGCGTCAGACGCTCGAGTTGGGGGCGCTGCTCGAGTCCAGCGGCGTCAGCGCCGGCATCATTGATGCACTCCAGAAGGGCTCTGCCCGCATTGCGGATGACCGCTGCAGGCACTGCGGTCACCCGCTGCAACCCTTCCAGGCTCCCGGGTCTACGCTGGGCCAGTTCGCGCAGGGCTTCGTCCGGCAGGATCCAGCCCCGCGGCCGGTTCCGGGCGATTGCAGTGTTCTCCCGCCAGGTTGCCAAGTTCCGAAGGACGGACTGCTCCAGTGGTGGCAGCTGTTCAATGCCTTTAAGTCGTCGCCAAGCCTCGCCTGGCTCGTTGCGGTAGAGCGCCGGGTCGGTGAGCCGGGCGCAGTCTTCATCCATCCAGGCCATCCGTCCGGCCCGTTCCAGACGCTCCCCAATCTGCTCGGCGACCGCCCCCAGATAGCGCACGTCATCCGCGGCGTAGCGCAGCTGGTCCTGGCTCAGCGGGCGCGCTGACCAATCGGTTCGCGCGTGACCCTTCGGTAACTCCACCTCCAGCAGTTGCCGGACCAGTTCGCCGTAGCCAACCTGGGCAGGAAAGCCCAACAGAGCGGCGCCCACCTGGGTATCGAACAGGGGCGCCAGCGGGGTGCCGGTAATCGGCAGCAACGCCTCAAGGTCCTGGCGGGCCGCATGGATGACCCATGGGCCGTGCTCAGGCTGGAGCAGATCAGTGAGGGCAGAGGGCTCATCGAAGGCGAGCGCGTCCACCAGCCAAAGGGTGTCGCCCCGCGCGACCTGGATCAGGCACAAGCGGGGAAAGAAGGTTCTTTCCCGCACGAATTCCGTATCGATCCCCCACCGGGAGGGACTTCCGGGTGCCTCCACGGCGGCCCTGAGACGATCGGGGTCGTCAATCAGCGGCGGAAGCGTCACGCCGACATCCGGACTTGGCTACAATTTTTCCCCATGGCCCATTATGCGGGACTCGTGTGCAGGCGTTGCTGAAGACCTGGTTGGACCTGGCGCTGCTGCGCCGCGGACCTGGTGATTTGCCCGACTCGACTACCCTGTTCGGGCTCGCGGCACTCGCCTACCTGGGTGCGGGCGCGCTGCAGGCCTGGCTCATCTACGGGAGCGATCGACTGGCCGCACGCATCCTGGCCGACCTCGCCCTGGTGCTCCTGCCGGTCTGGCTGCTGCTGCGGTTGACCGGTCGCGGACATCGCTACAACCAGACCACGTCGGCGATGCTCGGCGTGGGCGCGCTGCTGGGACCCATCGTGGTCCCCTTGTTGTGGCTGTCCGGCCCCGCGGAGCGCATGCCTGTCTTGGGGCTGCTGCTGTATGGCGCCTCGCTCGGCCTGATTCTCTGGTACACCCTGGCCATCGGCAATATCCTGCGCGCTGCCCTCGATCTCGGTCGGCTCGCTGGCGTCGCGGTCGCCGCGGCTTATCTCCTCGGCACGGCCTCCGTGCTGACCCACTTGTTTCCCGGTGAGGCCTGATGCACCTGCACATCATTGGCGTTGGGGGCACCTTCATGGGCGGCGTCGCCGCCCTGGCCCAGGCCGCAGGGCACCGGGTGACCGGGTGTGACAAGGCCCTGTATCCACCCATGAGCACTCAATTGGCAGCGCTCGGCATTGAGGTAATCGAGGGCCACGACCCAGCCCAGCTGGACCTGCGACCGGATGTGGTGGTGGTCGGCAACGTGATGAGCCGCGGCAATCCGCTCATCGAGCGATTACTCGACAGCGGCTTGCCCTATACGTCGGGTCCGGAGTGGCTGGCCCAGCACGTACTAAGGGGCCGCTGGACGCTGGCGGTCGCCGGCACCCATGGCAAGACCACAACCACCAGCATGCTGGCCTGGATCCTCGACCAGGCAGGGCTGGAGCCTGGATTCCTGATCGGGGGCGTGGCGTCCGATTTCGAGGTCTCGGCCCGACTCGGGCGGGGCCGGCATTTCGTGGTTGAGGCGGACGAGTACGACACGGCCTTCTTCGACAAGCGAGCCAAGTTCGTGCACTACCGGCCGCGCACTGCGGTGCTCAACAACCTCGAGTACGACCATGCCGATATCTACCCCGACCTGGCGGCCATCCAGTACCAGTTTCATCTGCTGATGCGGTGCATGCCTGGCAACGGTCGGCTGCTCGTCCATGGCGGCGAGGGGCGGCTCGAGGAAGTCCTGGAGCGCGGCTGCTGGACTCCGCGAGAATATTTTGGGCGGGAGGTGCGTGGCGGGGGTTGGTCGGCCAGCCTCGGTTCGGAGGACGGATCGCGGTTTACCGTCCTGTATGACGAACTCGTCCAGGGCGAGGTGAACTGGGAGCTCATCGGCCTGCACAACGTGGACAACGCGCTCGCGGCCATCGGCGCTGCGCACCACGCAGGTGTCAATCCGGCGCGCGCCTGCGAGGCGCTCGGTCGGTTCAAGGGCGTGAAGCGGCGCCTGGAATTGCGGGGCAGGGTAGCCGGGGTGTCGATCTACGACGATTTCGCCCATCACCCGACCGCGGTGCGCACCACCGTTGATGGCTTGCGGCGGCGCGTGGGAACTGCGCGCATCGTCGCCGTTCTGGAGCCGCGTTCAGCCACCATGCGCCGTGGAGTACACAAGCAGGAACTCGCCGACTCGCTCGCCGGGGCGGATCGGGTGTGGCTGCACCAGCCGTCGGATCTTGGCTGGGACCTCTCCAGCGTGGCCGAGGCGGTCGGACCGCGGGCCAGCGTCTGCGACGACGTAGGTGAACTGGTCGTGCGGCTGGCGGCCGAGAGTCGCGAGGATGATCACGTTTTGATCATGAGTAACGGCGGCTTCGGTGGTCTGCACGGCCGGCTGCTCGAGGCGCTGACCGCTCGGGAGACAGGCGCGTGAGCGGGAACGGAGTGGCGGTAGCCATCACGGGGGCTTCGGGCGCCCAGTATGGCTTGCGGCTGCTGGAGTGCCTGCTCAAGGCAGGCCAGGAAGTCCACCTGATGCTCTCGAGGCCGGCGCAAGTCGTCATCGGTACCGAGACCGACGAAAGTTTGCCCGGCCGCCCGGCGGACATCGGTCGGTATTTTGCGGACAAGCATGCAGCCGCTACCGGCCAGTTGAAATGCTACGGGGCAGAGGAGTGGACCGCCTGCGTTGCCAGCGGCTCGGGCGCGCCGGCCGCCATGGCAGTATGTCCGTGCTCCATGGCGACCCTGTCCTCCATCGCGGTAGGCGCCAGCCGCAACCTGATCGAGCGTGCTGCGGACGTGATGTTGAAAGAGAGGCGCCCCCTGATACTGGTGCCGCGAGAGACTCCCTTCTCCGCTATCCACTTGCGCAATATGCTGACCGTGGTGGAGGCGGGTGCCGTGGTGCTGCCGGCCAACCCGGGCTTCTACCATC
>Ga0222714_10006847_pt1 | contig 10555 bp, 7 predicted proteins | sample C33_3DmetaG_FD_165048 | JGI IMG/M metagenome (GOLD analysis project Ga0222714, IMG submission 165048) | Estuarine water microbial communities from San Francisco Bay, California, United States - C33_3D | ecosystem: Environmental > Aquatic > Marine > Unclassified | place: USA: California... | reverse complement strand
ACGCAAGATTTCATCAAGGACACGTCCAAGACTGTCGATGAACTCGTCAAGGAGGCTACTGCGGAACTCGGTGAGAAGATCTCCATCCGCCGCTTCCAACGATTCAACCTCGGCGAAGGTATTGAAAAGCGCGTCGACGATTTTGCCGCTGAAGTCGCTGCGCAAACCCAAGTCAAGGCTGAGGCGCCGGCTGCTCCCAAGGTGGAGAAGAAGGAAGAAGCTGCCCCGGCCGCGGATGCCGTCAAGGTTGATGCCAAGCTCGTCAAGCAACTCCGCGACGCCACTGGCGCCGGTATGATGGATTGCAAGAAGGCGCTCGCCGAAAACAACAACAACATTGAGGAAGCTACCGCATTCTTGCGCAAGAAGGGTATGGCGTCTGCGGACAAGAAGGCGAGCCGTATCGCCGCCGAAGGTGCCGTCGCGTCTTACATCCACGCCGGTTCCCGCATTGGTGTGCTCGTTGAAGTCAACTGCGAAACCGACTTTGTGGCTCGCGGCGACCGATTCAAGGCGCTCGCCGCCGACATCGCGATGCAAGTTGCCGCGTGCCCGGACATCGAGTACGTGAACCCGTCCGATGCCGACCAAGAGATGGTTGAGCGCGAGCGCGCTATCGAGATGCAAAAGGAGGACCTCTTGTCCAAGCCGGAGGCTATCCGCGCGAAGATTGTCCAAGGCCGCATTGATAAGTTGGTGAACGAGAAGGCGCTCACCACGCAAGACTACATCAAGGACACGACTAAGACTGTTGAAGAATTCGTCAAGGAGGCTACTGCGGAACTCGGTGAGAAGATCTCCATCCGCCGCTTCCAACGATTCAACCTCGGCGAAGGTATTGAGAAGAAGGTTGAAGATTTCGCCGCTGAAGTTGCGGCTCAAATGGGGAAATAAATTTTTTTTTTGTTTGCTTCTTTAGTCGCTTCTGAGCTTGCAAAACATTAGGTATGAGCGCTGCCGCTGTTCGATACACACACATTCATTTAATCAAAAAATACATTCAAATAAAAACACACAACTCTACCGTACAATGCTAATCAATATCATATCATACACGCGCGACGAAGCCGAGTCGACGCGCTCTAGTTTGCAAACGTGTACCGACGTTGTAAATACTGGTGCGCGGTGTCGTCCTCAACGCCAAGCTCGATCAATCCTCGAGCGATGACGTCGTGATACTCTTGAGATGGTGGATTAATCGCATCGTCAATCGTTCGCATGGAGTCTGGTGGTAACGTGAAGGTTAAAATAGGCTCGACGTCGTTCATCGTACCCAGGCTTTGCACGTAACCGTACCACGTCCCGCGTACGCGGTGATCTCCATTTTTTTTCAATCCCATTTCAACGACTTCTTCGGGCGAGAATCGTTTGAACGCATCATCTTGACACGGATCGAGTCCATTTTCTTGCGCGAAGACGTCGTTGAAACAATCAAGCGAGACGCGGTAGAGACGCATCCACGTAAACAAGTCCTCGTCCACTTCGTGGCGACTCACGTCGAGGAAAGCCACGCCGCCATGTCTCCACATGGGACTTGATTTAGCGAAGAACATGCGGTGCGGGACTCTTATGGATGTCACCGGGCAATCGGAGGTTGGTGGGAGCTTGAACGGTAGATGCGAGTTGCGCGCGCCCGCGCACTCCTTCACCATGCCTTCGACTTTGCCGCCGCGAACGTAGCACGCGAAGCGCTCACTGCACATGTTCGAACCAAATGATGCGTACCATACGTGTTGCGCGTTCGTTGCAGCCATGATGAGTTGTGATTTGAAAACGGTGAGTTGTCGAGTGCGGTGCGTCGTTCTTTAGTTGGTTCGCTTTCGTAGTCAAGTATTGGTGCGTGTTTTGGATTTCAAGGTTGTATTTGTCGGTTTTGGCGGTTTCTATGATGTGCATCTGCTGCTGGTATTATTTCTTCTTGGTCTTCTTTCTCTTGTAGATTGGACAACGCATCTATTCGTCTTCGAGCGCGCCAGTCGCCTTCAGCGCCACGGCTGCGGCGCCCGCAAAGCCGACGATCCACAGCGCCCCGAGAGCGATGTAGTTTTCATAGTACAAGCACGCCGCCGAACCCGCAACGGCAACAGTAGCGGCAACGGCGATCGCGCCACCGAGCTGACCGGGGTCAATCTTCGTTGAAGTCGAGGACGACGTGCTCACGCCCTTCTCTTCGCCCTCAACGTACATCATCGGCTCGACGCCAAACACGTTGTTGTTTTCGAGCGACGTGTTGGAGCCACCGAAACCAACGGGTGCTACAAAGTCCGGACCTAACGACCCGTTCTTGGCATCAACATAAATACCATCCTGCTTCATCTCCACCGGGAACACTTCCATGTTACGGCACGTATCTTGCGGCGTCAACATGCGCAACCACGCGTTATCCGGGTACCACTCCTTGATTTCCCCAGTCTTCAAATCGAACGTGCTCTTCGTCGTCGGGCACTCGATGCATCCATCTTGCGTCAATCTCGCGCGCTCAAAGCCTTCAGAATACGCCCCTTCCGCAGGGGAACGCGATTCGATCGCATACACGCGGTCCCGGTACCAAAACATCAATATACTTTTCCCGAGCGCGCGCACGAGCTTGCGTTCGCCTCGTGGCAACTCTTCGAGCTCGCACACCTTGGCGAACGATCCTCCAGGGGAAAACGAACTCGCAGACGCGACTTCACCGCTCTCGCCTTCGGCGCGTACGACCACGTGCGTCGATCGGTGCTTGGTCGTCTTCATGGTCAAGGTTGACGCGCGGTGCTGCGACGCGCGCCCCATCGTGGGTGTCGCGTGCGTGCGCATCCTTCGCACCGCGGTGTTGGCGTGCGCGGTCGTCGCGCGTGCAGTCGTCGTCGTCGTCGTCATGGCAAACATTGTCGTCGTCGCTGTCGTCGTCGTCGAGCGGTGGTCGTGATGTGACGCCGAGGAGTGCGCGCGCCGTGGCTGGGTCGATGGCGTGGGGCGTTGGGTGACGTCACCCTGAAAATCACGGGAAGTCTCAGAATGCGGAATGCGCCACGGGAAACGTGAACGTGCATGAGGTGATCATTGGCCATCGCTTCCTCAGACATGCGAAACGATCTCTGTTACAAATGTTCTATACAGTATTACTAATTTTCTACGTCGTGTCTTCATATGAATTGAAAATTTTGTTATGTTTTAGGTGTGCGAACGCGTCCACCGGTGATTTTACCAGTTACGGATGACGCGACGACGGATTGTTTGTCGTGCAACGTTCGTCTTTCGTTTGCTCTATCGCGATATTTTGGAGCAGCTGCTTCATGATCTACACTCGCCTCTTTCATCGACGGCTGCAATGGTTTGTGCACGACGGGGGCGCTTGATATCGTCGCATGGACGACGCGCGAGGCAGCGGGCGTTTTCTTCACTTCGCTTTCCTTCGGCTCGTCTCGCGACTCCACCGACGCCGATGATGCACTCACGACGGTGTACTCTTGCTTTGATTCACTCCATGAGTACCAAGTAGACGTCATTGCGTTGTAAAATAACCCCGAGTTGGGATCGTAGAAGATGCCCGAAACTTTGTGCTTGAAATATCCTGTGGCCTCGTCAAAGACGTAATCGTCGTTTTCGTTTCGAACCGTGGAAGTCGTCATGGCTGACGCCGCCGTAGCTTGCAAAATTGCATTCTGTGCAATCGCATTGCGTTCGCTCGATTTCTTGTCTTCTTGAGCTCTGATGTGCGAGACTTCGGACAATGAAAATTCACAATTCATGACGCCGCCGACCCAGTCGTCGCGAAACGGCGTGTGATCGATGGCAATTTTAACACGCTTTGCATGTTCTTTCGTAGAACAATTCACAAAGGCGAATCCCCGGCGCTTGTCGGTGCCATACTCGCGCGGCATCTTAATCGACCGAATGAATGAAATGTCACCATTCTCCAACGCACAAGAAATTTTATGTGCCAACTGCTCTTCCGACGCGTCGTCTGGGATGTTCTTGATCCATAGCGTCGACGTTTCCTTCGTTTCCTCTGCTAAAACCTTTGCATTCTCGTCACGCGGGGTTGTGCATTTATAACACGCATTTCGGCGCGCAAAATTACGAGCGGAGCACGTCGGACATTCCCAATCGCTGCTCAGGCGCCCATCTCTAGACGCAACGTCGCTCTGCTGTTTCGTCGCCTCAGGCACTGGCAAAGTCGAGCGCGGTGGGGACCGTTGTTGGTGCCGCACCGGCTCCGGCTCCGGCTCCGGTGCGCGATCCCAACCACGGCGATCGCGCTCGACAGGACGATATCGCTCGTCGTAGTATCCATCGTAATCATAGCTTTCGTATTCCCGACGATGTCTAGGTGGCGAACGTCGTCGCCGCGCGTCATCTTCGTACCTGAAAGATGGTTCTGCGTACCTATCGTAGCCCGGAGGGCCGTATCTGTCGCGCCTATCATACGCATCGTACCTTTGATCATGCCGATATCGATCGTCATATGGTTGGCTATAGTGTCTCGTCGGGGGATCGCGAGAGTAGTCATGTCGCGTCGCGGCGTCAGCGCGCCCAAACCGTGGGGGAGGGCTAGCCTCGTCGTGTCTACTACGTCCGACGGCATCGTCCCGCCCGTGGTCGTCATAATAACAATACCCACGATCGTCTTCACGTTCGCGACGTTTCATGACGTCGTCCTGCGCACGCGCTAAAGCGATAACACATCATCTCGAGTGAGTCGTCGGAGCGCGATGAGCGTGCTCCGAGGAAGCACGTTATTGGTTGTTGATGATCTGCACAAGCACACGCCGTCAAATCGTAAACGAACCGTATCACACTAGCGTTCTGCACGTATTGATTGCGTCGGCGCGCCACGCCGACAGCTCGCGTGAGTCGTTGTGACGTTTTTTTCTTATATAATTACAATCACGTCTCCTCTTATTTTGAACTCTTCTTCCAAACACGAAACCTGTCTGGAATGGAGCGTTCGATGATTAGCAAAAACGCTCCAATAAACGTCGGCACCGCCGTGGCATAATCCGCTAAATCATATTCTCGCTCTGGTCGCTTCGTGCTCGATCGCTTCGTGACTCTAGGCGTCGGCTTTGTCGGCACTGTGGCTTTCGTCATGTTTGCGACATCGCTCGCGCGAAACGTGTCACGAGGCACGCGACTCACACGCGCGACGGGTTCTGCGACTACAGCTTCGGGTACCTCTACCTCCAATGATTCAGAAGTGGGTTCTTTCGCGACCTCCATGTCGACGACGACCGGCTGTAACGTCTTTGCTGCCTCTTCAATCACTTCTTCCGCGACGGGCATGTCTTTTTCAACAACGTTGACTTCTCGCGTAATCGGAATCTCTACTTGCGCGCTAGCGATCTCTTCTTTGACAACGACTGCTTGCTCTGGCACATTTGCCTCAATCACAATCGTTGAAGGCGTCTCGGGGACTATCGCTGTCGCCTTCAACTCAGTCTTTGGCGCCTTCGTTTTAGTCGGAGCAGCCTTCATCGACGCCGCGACGAGAACGCCGATCATGAGCACCGTTCCGACACCTAAAACTTTGGTTGGTTGTAACGTCGACGTGACTTTCGAATGGGTAGTCGCACTAGCCCAAATGTTTTGTACGCCCTTCAAAGATTTTGGCCCTAGATCCGATAACGCGCTCGGCATGTGCTTCTTCTTCTTCGCCGCTGCTGGCGTAGTCCCGAGCGTTTTACTCGCCAACGCCGCTTCCTCGCCAAGTAAACGCACACGAACGCCGTACGATGCGTTTTCGATATCAACCGGCACGCGTAACGTTTGACCTACTTCAATAGTTCTGCGAACGCCAAGTGCACTGGCTTCAGCTATCGACGCTGTCGATGTTCCATGCGCCCGCGCGATATCGTACAGAGAATCATTTTTTTTGACGACGTAATCCAGAATCAATGATGATGCGTTTGTGTTTCCTTGGTCCCGTGCGACGACAGCGACGGGTTCATCAGCGCGTGTACCAGTCACGACGTTGAGATCGCCTTCGATGCTACGCTCGCTGTTCACATCGCCGTCGGCGGCGGCGGCGACGCTCGTCGTTCCCGCGCTCGTGCTCGCCTCGGCGCTCAAGCGCACTCGAGTGGTGGCGTGCGCTGACGGAGGGCGGTGTCGCGACGATCTTCGCGCTCCAATCGACGTCGTGGTGACGCACATACATGTGCGCATCGTGGGTACGACGTATCCACTCGGTGTCGTCATCAAACGTCAACCGAGGCGGTGCGCTGTGACGACACCGAGTGGAGCTAAATCTTGCTCTCGTTTTTTCAACGCCACGAGGCGATAGCAAAGAGATACGTGCGCCCCAGTCGTCGTCGCGGTGTCGCGCGTGGAGTCGAGACAGATGCTGCCAACGACGACGGCGCACGCGGCGACGAGTCCGAGTAAAACCAGGCGTCGCCCGGGTTCGTTCTGGCCCGGCGCGCTCGCCGGTGCGTCGGCATCGTCGTCGGGCACGAGAGGTGAAAATATAGACTACTACAATGGCTCGAAAGGCTCTCGACGGATGCGGGTTCGATCGCTATGCAGCGCATCTTGGGTGGATTATCTACTACTTGTGTGCTTCGTCACATCGCTCGCCGTCGCTCGGTCTCTGCTTTCACGAAGCAATGACGCGAGACTTGATGAACGACTCGCGGTCGCCCCACGCGTCGCCGCTCGACGCGTGGGGCCACACGATAGCCCCACAGCGGCTAACGGCACGCGTGCGAGTGATACATTTGGATATCAAAATCCCGTGAGTTTGTACGGGCGCGCAGCTTTGTTGAACAACGAGCCGGGATTTCCGCAGACGCCGCCGTTGGTGTTGAGCTCGACAGAACCAAAGGCTTACCTGTTGCGGCATTTCTTGTCTGACGAAGAATGTATTCATCTGATGGATTTAGCAAGGAAAGAACTCGCGCCGAGCACGGTTGTGGCGGAAGGAGGAACGTCAAAGAAGTCGAACATCAGGACCTCGGCTGGAATGTTCTTGAGAAAAGAACAAGATTCAATAGTGCGCAACATTGAGAATCGCATAGCGGCGCTTAGCGGCATTCCGTTTGACAACGGCGAGGGCATGCAGATTTTGCGGTACGATATCGGCCAAAAGTACGATCCGCATTACGATTACTTTCACGATACGGTGAATCCAGCGCCAAAACGCGGTGGTCAACGCATAGCCACGATGCTCATCTACTTGCAGGATACTGAAGAAGGCGGCGAGACGACGTTTCCAAATGCGAAAAAGCCTGAAACGTTTCAAGCGAACGAAGCGAACAATCCGTTCAGTGAACAGAATCACGACGCGTTAACCGATTGCACGAAGAAGGGTATTCCTGTGAAAAGCGTCAAAGGCGACGCGATCTTGTTCTTTTCTTTAAAAGACGACTATACTCTCGATGGCGGTAGCTTGCACGGTGCGTGTCCAGTCATCAAAGGCCAGAAGTGGACCGCAGTCAAGTGGATGCGAGTGGCAAAGTTTGATGGTAACTTTCACGAACCGCTTCCAATGCCACCACTAACGCGACGAACCGATTCGCACCCTTGCGTGGACGAATGGGACGAATGCGAGCAGTGGGCGCGCGATGGGTGGTGCGAACGAAACGCCGAATTTATGACGACGAATAGCGGTTCCAGAGATAATAAAGGACCAGCGTGCGGAAAGTCGTGTGGACTGTGCGTTGATTCGGCGACTAAATCAACGCAGGAGATGTAAATTGTCAATACACATATAGCTTGCTTAGATCGACGACGACGGGAAACGATTGAAATGGCGCTGTTCGCTTAAGAGTTGTCTCACAACGCGCCTCACGATGATTAGTAACCGTCGCGCGTGGTCCGCCGCTGTGGTCGTCGTCGCCGCCGCGGGTGTCGCCACCGCGCACGCCGCGACGCATACGTATTATTATAATCAAGTCACACAAGAAAGTCGATGGTACGTACGTCGTCGTCGCGTGCGCCTTGCGTTTGTTTATGGTCGATCGTGCGTTCCGCTTGGATTTGCACAAACACTAACGGCTTTGCTCACGACGCATGCGTGTATACAGGGACGATCCGAATCACTTGGCGCCCTACGAAGACGAACAGGGCCGTAAGTATTGGGTAGACGCGGCGACGGGGGAGAGCACGTACGAGACGCCGTGCGAATGGTACCAGACCACGTCCGAGGATCACGACGACCGCGTATACTACGTGCACAAAGAAACCGAAGAAACATCGTGGGATCAACCAGAGTGTTTAGCGTGGGTGCGCGTCGATCCAGATTACGACGAAGACGTTCGTCAACGCGCGGCGGCTGCCGACAACGAAGATCCGGGCGACGTAGGAGACTTTTCAGGCGACGTAGACGTGGACTTATTACCGTCCGACGCCGACGATATCGAGGTATAGGACGTGCGATGCGCCCCTGTGTGTGCGTGACGTGAAGAGTCTTGAACGTAATCGTCGCATCAGCACATTGCCATCACCCAACTTACACGGGACCACTACAGTAGGTGTAGGTGTACGTTTTGCAGGAGCGTTGTAAAAACAGCAGCATCCAACGAGAACGAGATTGATTTATCCCACGCACCGCACTCTGCGCCGCACGCACCACGGCGTGATACTCACGCGCGCGCGAACGAATCGTCGAGTGTTTTCCGTACCACTTCTGTGCGCACGGCGCTCGTCACCACACGCGCGCGCACGCATTCGTCGCCTGGCGCACACCACCACCTCGTGTGACGCGACACAAAAGCATGCGCGATGACGCGCGATGAAGACGGCGACGCGAGTACGAGCATGACGCGCGACGAGGATGATGATAGCGAAAGTAGCAATGAACGTCTGGGTGAGCGTTTCACGCGGGCGTTACGCCTAGGTTCGGCGCGTTTGAAATATCACCCAGCGGTCCGTCGGTTGGGCCGCGCGCTCGCGGCGTCGACGGTTGAAGATATGTCGTCGTCGTCGAGTGCGCTCGTGTTGCTCGGCGTGGTGTATTATAACGACGACGACGATGTCGGCGATAAGGGGCGTGGTGCTGATGACGCGTGTAAGTCATCGGCGTGGATCGAGGCGCGTGCGGCATTCCACGCCGACTTTTTGTCGCGACTGTGGATGTCCTATAGGAGAAACTTTGCTTCGTGTTTGCGCGGAACGACGTGGAAGAGCGATGCGGGGTGGGGATGCACGATACGTAGCGCACAAATGATGCTCGCAAATGCGTTCAGTGTGCACACGCGCGGTCGGGATTGGAGGCGGGAGTTGGAGATCCAAGAGCCCGACGCCGTGGACGATGATGCCGGCGATGTATCGACGACTCGGCGTCGGAAGATTGCTAATTTAGTAGACATATTTCGCCGTCAAGGTTCAGAAATCATAGCCACAAAGAGCGGGAGCGATAGTCAGGCGGATATCGTGCGTTGGTTTGCCGATGACGACGCGTCGGCGCCGTATGGGATTCACAAAGTGTGCGAAACGACGGCGAGGTGGGGCATGACCGCGGGCAGATGGTTCGAACCGAGCGTGATGTGTCGAGCCTTCGACATATTGATATCGCAGCATGAGAAAATGCGCGATGAAATCATAGCGCACGTCGTGATGCCAACGACTGAAGGCGAAGACGCGGGCGGCGTTCCGCGCGTACGCCGTCGCGATTTGTTCGCCAAGAGCGTGGATGTCGGAAAAGCGTTGATTCTCTTCGTCCCGCTCGTTCTCGGTGCTGGAAGCACGATCAACACGAGGTATCTCAACCAGCTTCGTGCGATGTTGGCGTTCCCACAGTCGCTCGGTATTTTGAGTGGTCGTCCTGGGAGCTCTTTGTACGTCGTCGGCTGCGCGTCCGAAGACGTCTTCGTCCATCTGGACCCTCACACCGTGCAAGACTCCACCAATGCCGACGTGGATTCTTACTATTGCCCACACGTCGCATACACGCGCGGTGACGCACTAGACCCCACGCTAGCGCTTGGATTTTACTGTCGAAACGCCCGCGAACTTGACAGTCTTCTCAACGCTTGCGCGCGTCTGGCTCGAGAGCACGCCACTATTCCAATCCTCGACGTGGACGTCGAAGACGACGACCGCGACGTTGGCGTTGTGAGTCACGCGCACTCCATCTCGCACGATTCTCATCCAGCGATCGTTGATGATGAATTCTCTGATTGGGAATTCATCTAGTCGGCGTACGTGCGTCGTAATGCGTTGACGCGTTCCATCGCGATTTTCCGCGTCGTCGAGCCAAACATCGTCGTCGTCAGGTTGTTCTAGCCGTCGTAGTTGTACCACCATTTCATCTCTCTAGAGCACACAAGATTGCTGAAACTCGCTGCAAATGTCGAAACAATAATTTCTAACTCAGTTTCGTGTCCGCGCGTCGTGTTGTAAGTGCGTCGACGTCGTGTTCTATCTCGCGAAAAAGCCCTAATTTTTAGGGTATGTCGCGTTGTTACCTCTACGTCACGCGTTGTTACTTTCGCGCTCGATTATTTCTACCCGTAACTTTTCACAGCAAAGGCTGATTTAGGGTTTAGGGTTTAGGGTTTAGGGTTTAGGGTTTAGGGTTTAGGGTTTAGGGTTTAGGGTTTAGGGTTTAGGGTTTAGGGTTTAGGGTTTAGGG